>JAABUX010000457.1_pt1 | contig 69517 bp, 57 predicted proteins | sample 5561851 | NCBI WGS metagenome assembly JAABUX01 (sample SAMN10711883, study PRJNA513361) | rock metagenome | isolation source: Antarctica rocks | place: Antarctica: Victoria Land, Richard Nunatak red sandstone | collected 2016-01-03
CTTGTCCAATTTACCACATCCCACCACCGCATCCTCAGCTATCCACAATACATTGCCTCCTCCTCTTACCCACGCAATGCATACACCTTCAACTTCTGTCTCGTGACAGCAGAGGACACGGACTTCAACTCTTATATACCGGTCGTGCGGAAACTCAATACCCTTCTTCGCACCCTCGAGGAGCAGAGCCAATTCTTGAGCCGTGATGGAGCAAAGGCCGATTCTGGGAAGATCTACGCTCTGTGTGAGATTCTCTTGGAGGATCTGAACAACTATAGCGAGGCTATGATCCCGATTGACAAGGAGAACACGCTCAACATCAAACTCTTTCCTACATATCCGCCTCCTGCCCCGCTATATGCGCACCATGTACCTCTCAGTACTGTGCGGCTTGAGCAGTTGGTCGACGAGAATTGGGATCTGACAATGCTGAGAGTACTACCATGGATCAACGGCATCAACAGCGTCAAGCAAATCGCTCTCCTTGCCGACGCGGACTTCAAACTTGTCAAGAAGGCTATCCGCCACTTCTTGTACTACGGTTGCGTACTGCTCCTAGACATATTCTCTTTCTCTGCCATCTACGCGCCCACAGCCACCATATCGGAGTTTGTAGAGAGTGCGGAGATGCAGGAGGAGTGTGCCCGATACGTCGCTCTCCCCATCAACGACAAGCAGGATCTAAACTCCGATCTCCCACACGCCGCACACGAAATGTCAGTAGAGGACAAATGCCGCCTTGATGGGACGCACTTGGCAGAGCTCTATCTATCCATCAAGCAGGATCAGAGCGTCAAGAGCTGGTGCATTGATCACACGGACGTAGTATCGAGAATCGACGTACGCCGCTTCATCACTTTTGGCATCATCAAAGGCTTCCTATATCGAGTGCACAAGTATGCCTTTTCCACTTCGCTCAGCAAGTCGAGCTTAAAGAAGAAGCTGACAAAAGCCAACATCGATCGCTCGAGGGCCCAAACAGGAGGAGGGTCCCGGAGCATAGGGAAAGCGACTGATGCCGGTGAGGATCTACCCGAGGATGCGGAACTGACGAGGTATCTGGACGGTACGCATTGTTTCGATGAGATTTGCACGGATCTTATGATTAGCGAAAGGGAACTGGGGAGCAGATTGAAGGCGATGGGGGATGTGCAGATTATATGTCGTTGACTGAGGGAGGTCACATAGTAGCACGCTGGAATAGCAGTATCGACCAACAAACATATAATCCAGAAAGGTTTCTCTGTTCTCTCTCTCAAAAAGTCCCCTAGAATCACACAAACACATAAGGTAAGGTACCTATCCACCCACCGCCCCCATGAAACTACACACACAAGGAGAGGCTGGCAACGAGGAAGACAGACACCACTTGGCCAAAAGAAAGGCTGATCGGTAGTGCAGTGTGTTGATACCGCACTACCTATGTAGTAAACTACTTCTAGGCGAACGCGGTCTACTGCACGAACCTATCCACCATACACCCAATCAATCAATCACATCCTTACTATCATCCACCTCGATCTACAACGATACCTACCCAAACTATTCTATATATGATTCGTTGGATCCGAGATGGCGCTAGGCTTTTGAAAAGAAAAAAAAAAGGGGGGGGGAAGACTTGTGGGTTTGTGGAGATTTTGATAGGGCCTAGGTAGGATGAGTTTGATGAGTATGATGAGGAGGATGATGGGTAGGATGGGTATGATGGGTACGGTGGCTGTTCAGTCGGCTTTGACAATGTCCATCCCATGTCCTGGCCAAATCGGGCAATCGTTTCGGCCGTACCTTGGTAAAAGCAGTGCCTTGCCAGGACATGGGATACTTATCGAGATGGTGATGAAATAGATAGGTATGGTTAGAATAGCTACAATAGGTCGGAATCGTAAGACTTTTTCCATTCGATAACTCATTATATGCTTTTCGGACTTTTAGCCCCTCATGCCAGCTCCAAGATGATAAGCGTAAAATATCCCCGCTTAGTATCAACTCCATCTCAGTACCCAATCACTGCTCCAAGCACCAGCGCTGGTGGCATTATTCAGCTGCGTCACCGACAACGCTTTGCTAGTGGAGTTATAAGATACGCAACTGCTCGGCAAAGGATTGCCGTTCAGCGATACGCTCGTGACGCTCTGCTGCACGCCCAGGACCGTGACGTTGGCCAACGCGTTGCTATCCTGATACGTACCCGTCGCAGACGCGTACAGAGCTTTGTTGGAGGCGGTGAACTGAGACTTTCGTTAGCGAAATGCTTTTTACGATACTAGGGTGAGATTTCTGGTTTCTTTACCTTGACCATGAGCGTCGCATTCTGCACAAGGCTTTCGCCATCGTCGACGTACAGTTGGCCGTTGGCGGTGCCTTCGGGACTCAGTGCAGCAATGACGCCCCAAGGGTTCTTCCTGGCATCTCTCGTGACCATCGCTGGCTCTTGCGTCGGTATCACGTTACCACCCCTGATGTAGACGGGGATATGACTGAGCGGCGCATCGATGGTGACGTTCTCACCGGGTTTTGCATTGACGGCTGAGAGTGAATACCAGTCGTAGTATACATCACCTTTACCGACACCGGGAAAGACGCCGCTTACGTTTGTGTAGCCTTGGTCGAGTACCGGCGTGACGAGGATGGCTGGGCCAAGGAAGAATTGGCGATCGGCTGCAGCGAGCGAAGGGTCGTTGGGGAATTCCCAAGCGAGAGCACGCATGACTGTGGAGCCGGTGGTGTGGGAGAGGTAGAAGAGGGTGTAGATGTAGGGCAAGAGTTGGTAGCGGATGTTCATTGCTGTCTTCGATGCATCGATGACTGACGACCAAACATATGCTTCTTGCGGGATCGACGTGAGCGAATTGTGGTTTCTGTAGAACGGGAAGAAAGCCGACAATTGCATCCACCGATTGCACAATTCCTCATCCGAGTTGCCACCGAAGCCGCAAGTGTCGACTCCAAACATCGGGATGCCAAAGAGAGAAAAGGACAAAGCTTGGGGGATCGAAAAGAACATATAGGCAAACAGAGAAGTGTTATCACCGCCCCAGTGGCCGGCCCATTTGCCGCTGCCTGCAAAGGTAGAACGGCCTATGATGAATGGTCTGAGTCCAGGTATGGCTTGCAAAAGAGCGTTGTAGGTGGCATTCAGGATTTGATGCCCGAATAGGTTGTGAACGTCGTATTCTTCAGTACCGTCCGCATGGGTAGCATTGGGTGACACTGCATGTACTGCTAGGTCACCCTCGACATTATTGATCGCATAGGGTGGATGATTGACATCCCTGACACCCGGTGTGGCCATGGTCCTCAAATAATTGGTATTGGATGCCGTCGTAGCGGCAGGATAAGCTGATGCTTGGCTGGCAGACGCAGCGGAAACAGACGCAGCTTCCGTACTGTTTGTGAGGTTGAAGCCTTCCGGATAACTATAACCAACATTTCCAGCCTCACCAGGAAGTGAAAATGGCGGATGTACAGGATTCAGAGTGATGTTGCCCGATCCACAGCTGCCCACGCAAAACGACGAAGCTTCTGACATGTCAATCCATGCTCCGTCAAATTTCAGCTTGCTGTGCCAATTAACCATCTCGTTCGTCCACCATGCTCCAGCACCGCCACTAAGCCAGTCTGGGAACACAGTGTAGCCGGGCCAGACAGCGCCGATATACAGGCTCTTATCTGGGTTCGTGATAAAAGATCCCGTCATATTGCCATTGTCAAACGTGGAATAATTGTCACTCGCGTTGTTGGGATTTGGAACGTATATGGCAGAGTCAATGATGGGAATATAGTGACGTCCACTGGCATGTAATCTTGACAGGAAAGTCTCGCCTTCGCTGTAGCTGAATCTGACTGGGTCGTTGTCAAAGTCTCGGTATTGGTTCATGTAATCAATGTCGGTCCAGATATTTTCTAGGGGAATACCGAATGCCTCGTACTTATCAACCACTTCTTGGAGTACCGTCCAATTAGCGTAGCCCCACCTGCACTGATGGAAGCCAAACGTGAAATACTGTTGCATAGCTGGTAATCCAATCGCGCTCATTTGATAGGCCGAGGTTATTTCGGGCTGTGTTGGACCTGCGTAGAAGTAAAGATCAACACTTCCACCTAGCAGTCGCCATGTGATGTTCGTTGGACGAAGCAGGATCTCCTGGCCATGGGTATTGCGGTTATAGACTCCATGCGAGTATGACACATAATCAGCGGTGCTGTTAGTCTCATTGCTCGTAACGAGTGTCAGGCTGCCGTCGGAGCCCTTCTCGTAATATCTTGTGTCTAGATAAAACGGATGGGAGCCGTAAATATTCCTGCCAGAGCGGGTCAGATGAATGTGTGAAGAATATCGAAGAATGACATATATCTGACTTACAGGTCGATCGGGTCTCCTGCGTCCGCGGCGTAGATGGTCCTAGTGAAGTTGTTTCCCAACCGTAAGCCATGAATGGTCTCTCCAAGACCATACAGGTTGTAATTTGGAGGCAATATGCTCGCGAACTCAATGAATTGGTCTTCAAATACTAGCTTTGTGCCTACTGTAGAGAAGAGAGTGTCGCCTGTTGATACACGGAACACAGAGAATGAGAATGTGGGATCATTGCTCCACACAAAGTCAAGATCGCTTGCTAATGTCGTGCTATTGGAGTCTGTGTCTGCTGTAGGCTGATGAACCAAGTATTCTGGTAGAATATACTGCGACGAATTGGAAGCGTCAATCACGGAGGGGACAATTCTGATCGCTAGTCTGTCTGCTGACTGATACTGGACTGTTAGATTGAGAGAGTTGATATCGTTCCCATAGACGTTGCACCCAGCTCCAGCTATGGTCAATGTGGCAGTCAAGCCCAATGAATTCCGAAGTACATTGGTTGCCAGATAGCCGGGGCAGACAGTCTGGGCATCCTTTGCCTGGGGGTCTTGAATGTTGGGTATCAAGTTCGCACCCAAATCGGCTGCAGAAGGGACGGTGAAGATACTCCTGAACGATGTGGAGGTTCCACTAGTATCGATGCTCGACGGAGCGGTCGTGACGGATGGGATCAAAGAGAGGGACGAGAGACTGTTCGCGCCTCCTGATGCAACGGCTGTGGTCTGAGCATTAGTAGGACTGCTTAGCCATACTGCAGTTGATATGAAAAAGGTCAGAACGGTAAGAGGAGTATGGGTCATGATTAGATATGGGTGGCCAAGACTGGTACAGCCAACGGCATGGACAAGACGAAAGGCAAGACAAGTAGCCCAGGCGTGGAATCTCGAAAGCAGTACGATGACTTAGGGGATGGAACGTACTGTCTGAGCACCTGCGAGGCCTCCATTGTCTTTATATAGCCTAGATGGGGTCAGGTACCAAGCGTCATGGCCGTTAAGCAGAGCAATAGCGAAACTTCCGACGCACCTGATTGGTTCTTGCTCGTGAATGAACCCGAGGCAGACGGCAGCTAAAGCCAGAGGGCACAAAGCGTGGATCATCATCAGGAAAGTCTCTAAGGTATGAGCCAGGATCTTGGACAGCCTCCAATAAAGGTGAGATGTGCCGTTGAAAAAGGCCCGGTTAGTGAACTATGCTGCAAGATGGTAACTCGGTAAGGAAGGTGGTCGAGCTTGATGCCATGGGAAAGGTGGAGAAAGGCAAATCAGAGTCTGCCAGAATTTGCAGTTCCTTGCGGGAGAAAGCTGTTCACCTCAGGTAAGAACACGCGCTGTCACATGCTACAACATAGAATAGGCAAGGCTCAAGAGGCTGAAAAGACTCTCGGCAGCTACCCCGCATCTCCAGCATATCTATCTGGTCTAAGATATCTAGTGAGTGTGGGGAACAAAGTCAATAGACAACAGAGCTTGACCGAGCGGCGAATGGTCCGGCACAGCGGCCAAGAACGGCAAAGATGGGGGAGATGCGGAGTTACACTTGATCCGGGGCCAGTATGGTAGAACAAGTTATATATCCTCAAAAGCAGCTATGTGTGGCACTTATCCCTATCTATCGCTGTATGCCGTACGGCCGCCCAATTTACATATCATGCCTGGAAAGAATCGCTCTTGATGCACTCTGATATCTCGAATTACACGCCCAAGGCGCAAATCATGCCTCTCGAGCCTCCTTCGGCTCACTAATATGCCTGTTCGCAACCCGTGTAGCAATCAAACGCCTGCCGGCTGCTCTCCTCCAAAGCGCCGAACATGTAAAGAATAGCCCAAATCGATCATGCTATCCTATTGGGACATGGGGATATGGAAAGCCCCGAGCTCGAAGCTGACAGCGCGCGTCGTCAATATGTTGGCACAGAAATATACGGCATCATCCCTCCCGGAACCTTTACTCCCCAGCTCTCGCTTTGCCTCGCCTTCGGAAGAAGTCCATCACCCTCTTGGCGGCCCCAGACGATCCGGCGTGATGGCCTCCGGCACCTTGGCCAGGTTCCGCGTCTTGCTCGTATGCATCGACAAATCGCCTATTATTCTTCTGTAGAACACCAGGTCGTCCGCTCCGGCCTGGCTGCGTCGATGGCCGACCTTGTTCTTCCTCATAGCTATTGAAGCCCGGCGGGTAGATGGGCTGGTCACGACGGGGTCCTCCGACTGATATTTCTGACTCGGTAGGGGTGCCCAGATAAGATTGTCCAGGTGGAGGCGGTTTCGGTGGCGGGTAGAGGTTGGGCTGAGACTGGTATTGCGAGCTACCATACTGATTTGGCGGTAACGTACGTTGTGGGGGATCCGTCCTTCGCGCCTGATTTACAGGGCTGTCGCGTGTACGCTCTCCTTGTCCGTCATACGCCGTGGGAATGTTATCTTCTGGTCGGTAGGTGGTCCCTCCGCTCTGACCACGATGATATGTCATTGTCTGCGGGCGTGACGTGCCTCGACTAGGAGGTGCCTGCTGAAGGCTGCCCGATTGCCTCCATTCAGAGGTTGGCCTTGTGTCTGCCTGATCCTTCCCACTCCCGGTACTCGCAAAATTCTTGAAGGAGAAAGAAGCGGGCAGTAGAGAGAACCTTCGGGGCTTTTCTTGTCCAGTGGAGTCACTCTCCCTTCTCAGATCGCTGGTCTTTCGTCCAAAGCCGAAGGATGGCCGTCGTGAATCAGTAGATTGTCGAGGGCTATCAGTTGCTATTGGAGCCTTCATACTCGTTGGTGGGTACTTCTTTTCTCTCTGCGGCTCGCCAGGTGACTGCGGTTGTGATCGACCTGCGGAAACCGAGCCAGTTCTGAAAAAGTTGCCAAACGTGTTCGAACGTTTGTGGCCTCGAGACTGGTCTCTCGCCACTAACGTTGGAGGCTCATATTGCTGCGTGCTTGGGAGTCCTATCGACTCATTCTGGAGATAGGATTCTGGTTGTGGGATGGGCGCTGAGATATTGTACTGTTTGCCGTCCTTGGGCTGCGCAAGGCGTCCTTGTGCATTGGTCGCAGCTACAGTCGGAGCAAGTAGTTGGCTGTACGAGTTGCCTCGAGACGGTAGTCTTCCTTGAACACTAGATGTCATCGAACCGCCAGTGGTTGGTCTTGTCGTAACTGGAGGCATCTGAGCGAAAGCACCCGAAGAATCCGATACTGAGCGGGAAAAGTCTTTCGGTGGTCGTGCAGGTGGAGCCATGTCCCGTTGAGCGCTGCTTGGTCGTTGCTGGGTTCTACTTGAACTCGACTGGTATGGTGGACCTTTTCTCATACCCTGAGTAGGATCTGGGGGTAGAGGCTTTGATGTCGCTGGGACTGTATCACGTTGAGAGGGAGTAGCTTCAGGAACTTCGTTTCCTACATTTGCGCGAACCCTAGCTTGGCTCGCAGTCATGGCATTTGCGGAACCATCCGTGGAAGGCGGACTGAGGGGAGGTACCGCTTCGCCTCTGACCGTTTGTCTTTGAGGAGCGACATATTCAACCTGTACAGTCCTTCTCTTAGGGTCGCGAGGGGCTTTAGTTTTCTCACCCGTCCGCTCGGGGTCGATCTTGCCTTGGTGGCTTAAGGCTCCTACAGGGGACATATTAGAGGGTTGTGTCTTAGCAGGTTCACGGACGGAGGCACTGCGGAACAGCTGAGGGGGGTCTTGTTGATCTGAATTGACGGCAGTGTTTGCAATCTGGCCAACGGTCGTAGTGCTACTTGTGACTTGCGCCACCACATGCGCGAAGTCGCTCAGCCAACTATGCCTGGCGACCTCAAAAAGATCTGCTCGCTGTCTAGGGTCAGGTACGAGTATCCTTCGAAGGAGATCCCGTGCGTGTGGGGTGACATATTCTGGGAATGTGAGAGGTGTGGTAGTAATGTACTTGTAAAGTAAATTGATGTTGTCACCCTCGGGATTCGCTGGGTCATCGTCGAAGGGTAGGTATCCCGCTAACATAGCATACTGTGACACGATTAAGGCGGATGTTATAAACACTTCTTGGAACATCTCCTTACCAGAATGACTCCACAGCTCCATACATCAACTTTCCTCCCAGTATATAAAGAATCGGTCACCACAAGCTCGGGAGCTGCGTAACAAGGACTGCCACAGCTCGTAGCCATCAGATCTCCCCTACGACTCCCGTTTTCCTGCATTCGGTCTAGGTCCCTTCTCTTGACGAAATTCCGATCTGTCAAGTTTTGCTCAATTTCATCCTCAAGTTCATCCTGGGGGTTGAAGGTATTAGCAAACCCAAAATCTGTAATGACAATGTTCCGGTTGCGATCAAGGAGAAGGTTCTCGAGCTTGAGATCTCGATGCACAATGCCCTTCTTGTGAAGATAGCCCACTCCAGAGACCAACTGAGCGAAGAGTTTCCGGGCAGTATTATCTTTGAGGTAGCGATTTGTCAAGATAAAGTCGAAGAGCTCGCCACCAGACGCGTATTCCAGTATAATGCCGATGAACTGAGAGGTTTCGATCATCTCATGCAATCGGACGATATTCGGGTGCTCAAGCCCTCGCAAGATGTGTACTTCGCGGTAAATTTTGGGCAAACGACTTGGGTTGCCATGGAGAGTCTCTCGTCGGATCAGCTTGATTGCGACCTGTACCGCTCCTCCCTTTTTCCAGCCAAGTTTGACCTTCCCGAACTCCCCTTCCCCAAGAGTCTGTCCCAGTATGTATTCGCCGAACTTTATCTCTTTCCGGCGTTCGGCGCTTTCTGAGCTGGCAGATTTGTCTTGCCGACTTCGAGGAGTTGGTTTGGCAGTATGTTCGGTCGCATCGTTAGTGACCACTGCCAATCCGGGCACGGACTCTAATTGCCGTTCCTGAGCTCGCTTTATGTCGACGATTGGATCGTCTACAACGACACGACCGATGATTTGGCTTTCATCCTTGGTAGCTTTCGAGGATGGCGCTGCTAAAGCTACATGGCTCGCGGAGCGACTTTGTACAGCGGTAGGGGACGAGCGGCCAGCAGATTCGCGGGTGCTTATTGCGCGCTGCGGTCCTTCCGGCGAAGCTGGCCCTCTCCGTCGTGAGCGTGCGGCATTTGCACTCGCAGATGCTGACGTTGTACCATCCGCCATTCGGTGCTCTTCCCCACTCAATTGATCCCTAATCGTGCCCTCCCTGTTTTCAAGTTGTCGCAAATCGTTTGGATTACGAGATGACGATGGCCTGTCATCAACGTCCTGTACATTCCGTCTTGAAGCGACAATTCTATCGCTGGGCGGAGCAGTCGAGGGTAGATTGGCATTTTGTCCTCGTTGGTTAGATGAGGTCCGTGGGGGAGGTGATATTGGTGGTCCACCCTGTTGCTGTTGCTGTGCTCTGTGATCTCTGCTTCCGTGTTGCGAGGGTGGGGTCGAGGTAGAAGTAGGTACTGTGGGAGAATGCCGGATAGTGGTTACGATATCTTGACCACGAGGCGTGTTGACGCTCAAAGGGACCGACCCTGTAGGTGACTGATATGTTGTTTGTTGAGGGACATCGGCGCCATTGTTACTTGGCCGTCGTGATGGTCGTCGTGAAGACTGCGGCGTGCCTCTGGATTGTGTCTGACTTTGGCTTGGGTCACTGGTGTTTTGTACATGCTGCGAGTATTGATGTCGAGACGTCGATGAGGAGTCTGACGCGTAGGTGCCAGGAGCCACTGGAGATTGTGTCTGCTGCGAAGCTACTTGCATTGTAGCCATCAAAGGGTTTTGTGCGTTATTGTCGCCTATCAGGCTCTCCTGGGATCCAACGGAAAGCAGCCCCGGATGAGAAGCTCGATTTGGAGGTTGCAGTTCTAGGAAGGTGGCCTCGATCGGCCGAACCACGTAGCCCAGAAAGCAAGGCTGGAAAAGCTTAAGAATGCTTAGAAAGTGATCATTGACCTCAAAGCAAGACAACCTTCGACCAATCCCAAGCGAGATCCTCGAATCTGAAGCTAGCTGAAAGCCTTATCTAAGATGCCGGCTGATTTGGAGAGCAGCTGGGTCCGGGAGATGGGGAGCGAGGTTGTTTCGCGTATCGTGTATCCCCAAAGTATAATGTCAATGTTGTGATGTTTGATTACAAGTCTTCCGACTTCATGCGGTGTGGCCTGACAAAGGGTTGATTAAAAGGCTGGTAGGCCTCGAACTTATTGAAGGTGTAGGCGCAAGTAGGATCTTGATGGGGTCCAACCACATGTGTAGAGCGGCGTAGAGCGTGCAGTATCTCAGCCCGTAATCGATTGTCCCCAAATATAGATGTTGCTTCGAATGGAAGTAGAGGGTCACAAAGAGACAAGGAAAAGCACAGAGAAGGAGCGTGGGAACGACGGACGGGAATGACGCTCGATGGCTATCATTAGGAGATGTTTGACGCCGTTCAGGGCCTCGAGAAGCCGCTCGGCGGCCTGGCCTTATTGGGAGGAGGGATTGGCGGGGAGTGGGAGGTGATGTTGGCGGTGGTGAGGTTGAGAGTGCAGGTGGAGTGGAGCGGTCCTGCGTTGTCGCTTGTCGATCAATGGGGGCAATTTCCTTTGAGCAGGGGGGTGAATTCAGGGAAGGCGTGGCGCCGTTTGGCACCCTAACACCCTAAGTAACACTCTAAGCACCTAACAACGACTTTCGACTGGGCTGGAGGGCGAGACTCTCTGACTCTGGGCCAAATCTGTTTAGCTTCGGTACGCTCCCCTTTAAACCTTGCCTTAGTTACTCTGAGTGTCTGATTATCTTGTTTGCACTTTGTAACCTTCTACTGAGCAACGGCTGGGTGAGGTAGTGTTGTTCGTCTGACATGCATAGACTTCCAACAGACACCAAGTGGTGCCCCTCAATCTATCTATTGGCTCATCAAAGACTGCCTCTGCATCATCAAGCGCGCAGACCCGAAAGATTGATGGTGTTATCGAGGCAACAAAGCTATGAATAGATAAGAGGGCCAATGTGTTTCAGGTTCGATCCGGCAGCTGGCCTGACCACGAGGATGATCTCACATCCTTGCAACATCAAAATTATCTCCCGGAAAGTTGCCGATTATACAATTTACTCAGTGGTATGTATAGACCCTGGCACTGAGTAATTCCACATGGATCACCCATCAGTAATTTCATACTGATGTGCTGGTTGAGAAGGCCTTGGATTAATCCGTCATTCCCCCAAACCCATGTTCTCAAAGGAACAACGACCACGACACCATTCATGAGCCCAGTGGTTCGCCCAGACCACTAGATTTCGAATCTGCTGCATAGTTGCCGAAACCGACTTGCGTCCCAGAACCGGCTTGACCGCCAGAGCTCACTGAGCTCAAGTTCTGATTTCCGACTGAGCCAGGTTGGTGGTCCGGCATGGCTTCAGGAGGAATGGCTCCACCATCTCCACCACCAACAACGAGGTTTCCTCCACCAGGCGCTTTGCCAACCACCATGCCCTTTGCTACTGATCTATTCTCCCATTTAGTCATTGCTAACGGGGAGAGATTTGCATGACTTACTTGATGACAGCTCTGCGTGACACGCCCGCCGCGTCAACGTAGACAAGACCTACATTTTTCACACCACCCGCAAGATCCCCGGCAACATTTCTCGCATCATCTCCGTAACGATGCCCAACTACTTGAGTCGCGGCACTGGAGCCAGATGCCAGGAGACTGCGAGAAGCATGGTCAACACCGTCGGCGATAGTGGAGAACGCCATCATGGATTTGTTGAGTAGGCCTGGCTTATAGCCTTCTCTGTCGTGCTTCAATTTTTTCTGTTGCTCTCCCCGATGAGTCAACGTCGCACCAAGATTCTGTGCGTGCCTGGTTACCTGACCTACTGTTTTCGCTGACAAGCCTACCGCACCTTGTGTGACACTGTTCAATCTTCGAACCCTTGCTTGCGTGGCAGGCGTAAAGGTCATGGGCTTGGGATTGGGCTTCGTTTTCTGAGTGAAATTGTCTGCTCCTGTCGTTATCTGGTTTGCGAGCCATCCAGATCCCGTGACGATAAGGCGAGAGGCCACAGCAGCGTTCTGAACCAAAGTCGAGTCCTTGTACGCTGGATGCTTCGCCATCTTAAGATATTCTTCTGATGCATTGCTAATGTTGATCTGATTGCCCTCCCCTTCTTGGGGTAGAAGGATCTCGACAGGTTCTACATCGATCAGTACAAACCCTAGTCGATGCATAGAGTAATGCATGGGTCTCACGCTTATGGCCTGCCTTGACGTCCTTCCCCTCTACTACACTGAATCCCTCACCAAGCTCACCGACCACGGACCCATCCTCTTCGTCAACAAGTACAATGTGACCATGGCCTTTGCCATCTAATCCGGTTCCGACGTAGCCCTCGCCAGGAGCAAATTGCGAGGGGTCATACTTCTTTTCGTCGCCTCTTGGTGGTTGGGCACGCTCGAGGAAAGCGGTACATTGTGCGAGGATAGTCTCGAACGTATCAATATCCTCTTGAGTCACCCTGTCAGGTCCTGTGCCAATCTTAGGAAATTCTATGCGCGTAAAGACACCCTCATGTCCTAGATCCCATCGTGGAATCAGGTAACTCCTTGGAGGCTTGTGAAAGACTTGAGTGGTGGCCGGTAGTGATATATCAAGCTCGGGAGGGAGATGTAGGTGAAGGTAGAAGTCTTCTTCAGGTGCTGCGCTGGATGGGTTGGCAGAAGAAAGGTCGGCGAAGGGCGATGAGGTTGGGACCATCAACAGTGACAAGGTCTGCGGTCCAGATTGGCTGATTGGAGTCTCCTGACCATCCTGTATGTTATATGCACTGATATTTCCAACGCTGTAGAGCAACCGTGGCTCGTTGTGGCCGGCCGACATGGTTATGAAAGGTGGTAGTGGGGCAATGTGGGGTAGCCGTTTACTGTTCAGCGTTTACCAGCGATCGTCACCTGTCGCTGTATCTCAATACATTAGCTCTGTAGGAATATACCGAACTGTGAATGGTAATGACAGCTCGGGTGTATATGATCCTAACATGGTGGGATGGGATGGTAGGAAAGAACCAAGCGTGCCAAGCGCTTGACCCACAACTTGCATGCAATTTGAACTACGGTATAGAGGGATGGAGGAGATCGAATCAACAAGCCTTTGCAAAGGCTAGGATTTCTTCTTTGTGAGATATTCTACATCGTCGTCTCTAAACTGCAGTATCTAAGGTATGTAACAGGAGGTCGACGCTGGGCTTCGATGGCGAGACACTGGCCCGGACAGATCATGAACGTCTACATCAAGATCGAGGGGATGTAATATCAACAGTAGCTGGCGTGGTCCTCAAAGAATTTGATGACAAGACGGTAATCTAGGACCGCAACGTCGTCTGGATTGCCATGAGGTGTTGCTAAAAACATTGGAATTATCCATAGCGCAGAGCCAAAGACTGAAAGGGGGTCTCTTTGAAGGTCGACGATCCTTAATGATAGACATATAACGAACCTCGTTGACTGGCTTTGATAGAGCCATTTCGCCTAGAATATCCTAGGAGGTTGTGACCATCAAAGATTGCGAAGAAGTGACCCATGGTTGTTTGCTTCTTACATGGCGCCACATGGTTTCTTTTGAGAGTACCGAGGATCCCAGTCTAAGGATCAACTTTCTAGGCTCTGGCTCCTTCGTTAAAGGTCGATTGAACTTTGCCAGACTTACCCTGTTCCTCACCGGCTGGCTCTCGCCATAGTACCCTAGAGCTTGTACAAAACATTTCACTTCGCCACCGTACCTAGCTAGAGCGACGATAGTTGTACAAGGCTACATGGCAGAACAAAGTTGAAAACAGTGGTCCAGGGATGATTTAAAGATTTGCCCCTGGCGCTAGACCACGGTTGTATCCTCGCTTAGATATGATAGTACTGGTACTAACCCCTGGTAGCGCATGCTAGATTCCATGTCCCCAACGAACGCGCACCTTCCTGAGAGGCACCCTTCTTCTCCTCTAGCCATTGCTGTTGACAGTTACATCTGTCGTACTCTCAGCAGTATAGGCGGGTAGGCTAGGAGCTATGGCCGTCCGGCATGACAAGCTTCACGCCAGTTGGACTACTGGGAAACAAATAGGTTTTCATCAACCACTGTCAAATCCGTTGAGAGCCAATCTGACAGCTTGCAGTCGTATCCGGGTCTATAATCCTTGCTGTAGCCTCCGTCCATTCGTTACTCCCGTCGGTCAGACGGTATACTCAATCGTTCTACAAATTGCCGTATCCCATTGGTGATGGACAGCATCTGCAAGGAATCGACGATGCTCAATTCGTGCTGGGCTGGGTAGTCCTCATGACCGCGCTACGGGCAACAATCATTGAAGGCATATACCGCTTCGTTACACGGTTCCACATTGTCTCGAGCAAGACACGTATGCGCTTTGCAGAGCAGGGTTACCTGCTCTTATACTCTTCGACATCATTTTTGGTCGGCATGGTAAGGGAACCCGATGTCTCCCCCGATGCAAACTGCTGATAACCTACATCCAGCACCTCCTCATAACCTCCTCCTACTGGCTAAATTTCGAAGAGCTCTGGTCCACATGGCCATCGCGTCAAATATCTAGCGAGCTGAAGTGGTACTACCTAGTACAACTTTCATTCTGGTTACAGCAGCTTCTGGCTATAAATTTGGAGAAGAGACGAAAGGACTTTGCTCAGATGTTTACCCATCACGTCGTCACTAGCCTACTGATGTACGTTGCCTACGCCTATCGCTGGACGAAGATTGGCAATGTGATATTGGTGATAATGGACGTGGTTGATGTTCTGTTGCCAGTACGTAAGCGATGCGCGGATCTTCCACCCCACTGCGTTCTGACATAAGAGCTAACCCAGGATCATAGTTGGCCAAATTGCTTAAATACTCTGGGTTCGAGACTGCATGCAACGCAATGTTCGTTATGTTTCTGACTACCTGGCTCGTCGCGCGTCACGGCATATATCTCTCCCTTTGCTGGTCCATATACCGTGATGTGCCGCGTGTGATGCCGTTCGCCTGTTACAGCGGTGCAACAGAAGAACTGGAAACGGACGCAAACAAATTGCGCAGCCGATGGCGGTATGCTGAGCCATTCTTTGATCAAGAGGGCACAATTTGTCTTGATAGCAGTGTCAAAGGCGTATTTCTGGGCCTACTGCTCATGTTGCAGGTACTGAGTATAGTATGGTTCGGGATGATCATCAAGGTGGCATTGAGCTTGGTGAAGGGAGAAAGCGCAAATGATACCCGCAGTAGTGACGAAGACGAGGATGAAGACGAGGAAGAAATTGAAGAGAATGAAGAAAATGAAAAAAGGCAAATTGGAGACATAAAGTGCGAGGATGCTGTGTCGAATAGCAAGCCTCATCACCCAACCAGGAACGGCAAAGCCCGAGCATCTGGGAGTGACTCCCCTCCTCCGTACCAGGCAGCCCTCTTTCAAAGAGGGACGGGAATCAGGGTCCCTGGATCACGGGATAGGAAGGAGTTGATTGGTAGGGTTGGATGCAACGGATGAGACGAGAACGTCAATTCTCCCCTATGTGTGAGATAGGTGGGCAGGCGGGCGGAGGTGCAGCGACCGGCAAAGTCATTCACTAGTAGCAGCGACTTACAGTTCATGATACCATGAAAAATAGCAACCGCTGTCATTGCAGCAACAATGGATAGACAGATATCAACCTATACATCTTTTGGGCAATTGCAATTGGAGAGCATCACGCTCAGCGTATCAGAATTCTTACACGAAGCTGGCTACGATTGCCATGGTCTCTGCGTTTGAATTGACTGATGTAAAATTAATGCGTGAGAACATCCGGACAGAGTGGTATACAGCTGCTGTGATCGAAGCTGCGATGTAAGATTGGAGAAACGGTCGCCAATAGTATTTCAAAAGGGGCAGCATCACAACAACACCCAGAGTACGAGGAAAAAGTTCATTAGAGTACACCTCTATCTAGTATATTCCTTCTGCAACAGCTTCGCAATCGTATTCAACTGCACATTACTCGTCCCCTCATAAATCGCCCCAATCTTACTATCCCGAAACATCTTCTCCGCAATCCCCTCCCTCACAAACCCCATCCCCCCCATCCACTCAATCGCCTGCCCGCTCACCCTCCCCGCCACCTGCGACGAATAAAGCTTCGCCATCGCCGCATCCTGCACGAAGTCGAGCCCGGCCTCCTTCTTCCGCGCGGCGTTGTAGACGAGGGCGCGGGCGGCGCAGATCTCGGTGTAGGCCTGCGCGAGCTGGTGTTGCATGCCTTGGAATTCGCCGACGAGCTGGTGGAATTGTTTGCGGTCGTTCCAGACGTAGCCGGCGGCGTTTTCCCAGGCGCCCAGGGCCAGGCCGGTCATTTGGGCGGCGATACCGATCCTGCCTTCGTTGAGGAGGCCGATGGCGTATTTGTAGCCCTGGCCTTCTTCGCCCAGTAGTTGGTCTTTGGGTATGTCGACGTCGTCGAAGTTGATGACGCAGGTGCTGCTGGCTCTTATGCCTAGCTTTTTCTCCTTTTTCGCTATAGAGAATCCTTTTGCGCTCTTCTCGACTACGAATGCTGTTATCCCTTTGTATCCTTTGCTGGGATCGAGGTTGGCGAAGACGATGAAGAAGTCTGCTTCGACGGAGTTGGTGATCCACATCTTCGATCCGCTGATTCGATAACCATCCGTTGTCTTTTCGGCTTTAGTCCTTAGGGCGAAGGCGTCGGAGCCCGACGCTGGTTCTGAGAGGCAGAAGGAACCCACGGTCTCTGTCGCTAGTTTGGGTAGCCATTTCCGCTTTGATTCACTGGTCCCGTATTTCAGTATCGCTGTATTGACCAACGTGTTGTGGACATCCACCAGGACGCTAACACTAGGGTCTACCCTGGCCAGTTCCTCGATTCCGACTATACCAGCAGTAAAGTTCATACCCGCCCCACCGTATTCTTCGGGAATTTCAATTCCCATCAGTCCTTGTTCGAAGAGTTGTTCCACCACGGCTGGGTCCATTGCCTCGGCTTCGTCCATTTCTCGCACTTTAGGTAGGAGCGTCTCCGTGGCGAACTTGCGAATCGAATCGGCCATCAAGGACTCTGTTTCAGAGAGGTGAGTTATTGGCGTCGGTGGCACTGAGGAAATGTTGACGGTATCTGCCTGAGGACGGGGCACGGTAGTGGAGAGGGGGCGGAGACTGTACTTTCCAATCAGAAACAGCCCCATCAAAGTAAAGTGCATGTAAGCGGGTGGACCACCATTGATATGATTTAGAGCTGAATCTCGTGCATTTGGAGGAGGGGCGAGAGGTCGCTCGGACAAGAGGCCGCACTGATTTCGCGATAGCAGACATGGTGGATGGCGCCGAAGGAACAGACTACAAGGAGCTGCGAATAGTAGATAAGAGGCTCTGAAAGGGGATCAGGAAGAGAGGATGGGAGAAATCATAGCAGATTCAAGAGACGCATCTTGGGTCCCTCGGTCTAGCGAAGACCAAATCGACCTCGGCAACCGTCATCAAAGAATAGGGGCATATTCAATTATCTTGCGGCTCTTGGCCCCGTAGTGTCAACATCAACTCTGGTACCGCCATGAACATTAGGCTTCATTAACGCATCACTATGTGGACTCCAAGCCCTGTTGTCAGTGCTACCATCTTAATTTGAGGCTACTATACCAATCATCTACCCTCCCGATCTGAGACAAGTGATCATGAAACTCATGAACTTGAAGATCTACTCATTCCAATAAAGTGTTCCTGTATTGTCCGTCAACATGATTTATTACTCTTCGAGTTGCATATGCTGTTAATGTGCATATTCACGCAAGACGCATCATTGCTAGGAGCGTCTAGCACGCTTATCATCTACATCTCATGGTCCTTTCTCTCTAATTGAGCGGGTCTGACGATCAAACTACACATACCACAGTTGGGTTATGGCAATATATACTCAATCAAATTCCTCGGAAAGGAATTGGACACGTGAACAACAATCTTCTCCCGCGTTCCCAAACAATCCTTGCTTGGTCTTTCAGGTTGTACAAGCTCAGCTGCGCCAATGGACTTGGCGTTAACCACGGCTGCAACAAGGCCAGAACCCAGGTTATTAGGCACTAGACTGTTGTCCTTGCACAGACAGGTATAGCCACAAAGCCCCAGCGCTTGTGACACCTCGCTAGTACAGAGCGGTCGATGGAGGCTTCTGAGTTGCCTCGCACACTTCGATTGGGGTATGCTTGTACCGTGGTCAAAGATACTGAGGCTTCTTTCGCTTGTCCCCTCGGGCCAAAGCATAAGCCCTCACGCGGGTAGCAAAATAATTCGGACACTTCTGGCTGAGATCCCTACCAAATTGTCCCAATTATTTTGCTACCCGCGTGGCCCTATATCCTAATTTGGGCACGATCCCTTAATCTAGGCTGTCACCTTGCGGTTGATTACGCCAACTTGATAGGACAACCGTCTCTCGCTGACATGACTAGAGTCATTTTTTGTCTCTCCTTCGCCACTTTCTGTATCCCCTGGCTGTGATGGGACGAGTAGGCGTGCCAAGTCTGGGATTGAGGTCGCTCAAACTGTCCAGCTTCGATCACTGGGAATGTTTGCAGTATCCGGACAACAGCATAGGATGTTTCCATAAGACCAAAGTCCTGACCAAGGCAAACCCTTGGGCCTCTATTGAAAGGGAGGTAGCCCCAAGCAGAATTGATTTCGTCGCGATGCATTGGTAGGCTGTCCTCCCACCTTTCAGGGCGATATTCTTCAGCGTCTTCTCCGTATAGATCCTTCCGCCGATGCATCGCGTATACACAGAACGCAACATTGTCGCCCTTTCGAACGAGTACCGGCGACAAACCGTCGGCACCGCCACCTCTCGGTAGAACGGTCGTTCGGTGTACACTGCGTGTATTTACTGGCACCGATGGGTAAAGACGGAGAGTCTCTTTAAGAACGATAGCCAGATACTTCATCTTCTTTAAGTCTTCTCGCTTTAGGTCTTGGTTGTCTCCGGCGATCGTATGGATTTCGTCCCGTAATTTTCTTAAGACCCTTGGATGTCGTGGAAGGAGGTAGCTGTGATGTGATATTCATCAGCCATCATCCGGAATCATCAAAATGAGAATCTCACAATGTCCAGGACAACAGGCAGGCAGTTGTATCTCTACCGGCCAACGGTATATTGACCAGCTGATCGCGCAGTGACTTGCGATTTTGGGAATCTTGGGCGATCGCATCAATGAACACGTAACGGCCAGCTCCGTCATGAAGACTATCCGACTTGGTCCGTTGGTCAATGATGTTTTCGATGAAATGGTGTACGGATGCACAGGCTTCTCGGAATCGCTTCCCTCCAATGAGCCAGTAGAGATCCAGATAACGGTAGCGTTGAACTACATAGTCTTGAGCAATATCGAAATTGGCGGCAAACACAAGATCATCACCCGAGCAATTCGCTCGCAGGCTGTACGTCGACTGTCCAAAAAGGAACGCGGAGGTGGTGTCTAATGTGAAACGGAAGAAGAGCGACTGCAAGTCTAGCCCCTGGCTAGATTTCTCGATGCTGGCGATCAGGTCATCTACATGCTCACGAAATATATCAAGATCCTGATACTGCTGTCGAGCGAACTGTGGACGTAACATCTCTCGACTGTGCTTCCATGCTGGTCCATCTTGGGTGAAGATCCCGTCCCCAAGTAGGGGGAAAAATATCTGGCGCCGAAGGCCATAGCCGAAATCTGCCTGATGCTCAGCTCAAAATTACCTGTATGCTAAATCTCCCGAATTAAGGACATACCCTGAAAGCGTGATGAGAACATCGCTTCCAAATTCGCGGGCTCTATAGTACCACTGAGCGAGTTCCCCAAGTCAGTATTACTGTTTCTAGAATGGGTTGGGGCTGCAGGACAGGTCTGCCAAGTGATCATGAGAGGAAGACTCTCTACTCCCAGAGATGTCTTACTACTTCAAAGACTGCCCGCATTGGGGGAGATTGTACCCGAAGGTACGTACAATGCTGGCGTTCCTAAGAACTTTTGTTCCAACGTATTTCCAACATCTTGGAAGTGAAACAGGAAGAGCTCCATCAATCGGTTGTTCTTATCAGCTTCAAAGATTTGCAATAGGCGATCAATGCCCAATGGCCACCAATTTCGAAGCCTAGGAGCAGGTTGACATCCGTGGCTCTGCCCGAACTTTTGGTCCGCCTACCATCTTTCAGTATCCTCCAAGTCACGCAATGGCAGGGATATCGTATTGGAAGGGCTGATGACCGACCAAAGCATACCTTAAAGGCGACATACTTCGCAGCTCTTTGGTAGATGAACCAAGCTATCAGAAGGACGAGGAAAGCGCGCAGTACAGACACCGTATTCTGATGATAAATAAATACATCGAGGAACATCTTGATAATGGCAAGAAGGATATTGAGGAAATTGGTCACTGTCTAGGTATGTTGAATATGAATGTGCATGAGTCGCAAGGACAAGCTTGCCAACAGACCTCCATGAAGCTTCCACACGACATGAGACGATAAAGTATCCAAAGGTTGAAGGGTGAAAATTTGGAGCGCTGTGGCCGGCTGGCTTCCTCTCAAGGATCGACCTCCTTTACTCTTAGCTGAGTTAGAACTATCAACTACCCAATGGCGCCTCGGCACGCTGCCTTACGGACTTGCCGCCCGGGGATGAAACTTCATGATCCCGTAAAGTATTTTTAGGCACCTTCTTCTGTTGATCCAACATACTTACCTACCAGATCTCCAAGCCCAGCAAACCCTCACATGGCCGATGCCTTGGCTGGCCGAAGTGGAGCAACCAAAGTATCACCCTCATGCTGGAATCAGTGCAAGAAGGAGTAGACTCTTAATGTTCAACCGAGACTTGAAAGGCTGGACTTTCACATGCAGGCAGTCACACAAGCTAAACTATGCGACGACAGACGGTGGCGCCTACAGTGCATACCGATTCAAACCACTCTTACCGCGTTACCAGTATCATCGAGTCACAGGCCATTCATACACAAAATTGGAAACATAGATTGTGATTATGGATTTGGATTTTGGCTAATCCTCTTGGAATGATGAACATAGATGCTCTTCCAGCTGCGAAGTGTACCATATATGTTGCGACTAGACATCATGAATGCATCAGAAGAAGATAGCTTTATAAGATTGGTGGAGTTGCGCCCATCCTTCCGGCTAAGAAATGCACTAAGGCTGGCTTCATTGGTCGAGCGCGGCGGGGACCCATGCATGATCCTACGGGGATCAGACGCATCGCGAATCTCTGAAAGGGCTCTGCGTCAGATTTCTCGTCTCAAGTTCATCTTCCAATGTTTAAGTGGTTGGTATTTTTATACACCGCCGTCGAGATTAGGCCGAATATGGGACTGGATCCGACGATGTTGACCGTTGGAGGCCGAGAAATAGCAGACAAGCCACCTTGAGTAGAGCCTAGACCACAAGTTGCCTTCACAAGTGGTCGCAGTCCTCAGATAGTGGGCAAGAATCCTGCAAACACCTCCAATGGATGCATTTTCCATTTTGGTAGGGACTGTCGGGGTTCTCGATGTCTGCTTTCGTCTGGTGAAATACATAAAGGATTTCGAGGATGCTGTTGCAGGAGTTGATCAAGAACTCCGTGATCTGTGCCGCAGCCTAGACGCTGTAGCGATAGTTGTCGGCTCTATCAAGGAAGCGTTTGCGTCCAAGTTGGCTCCATCCAGGACCGGAACTGATGCGGAACCGGTCGACCAGCTTTGGAGAAATGCGGGTACGATACTTGGCGATTGCCAAACGAAGCTGCAAAAATTGGAACAACTTGTTATAGAGATTAAGGGCGGAGAGAATCCGAAAGGTCCTAGAAAGTTCGATGGCTTTAAGAAGCAACTACGAAAGCAATCAAGGGATGATGAATATGGTCGACTGCGGCGTGATCTCGATCACTTTCTGCAGACACTTCAAACACTGCTGCAGATCATCGAATTGTAGGAGCTACAGCGTATCACAATCATTGCTCTGCTTATTCAGGACAGGTCGTACAATTTGAGGTCTCAAGCCACAAGTGACCAGCTGTCTGATGACATTCGGACGCTCAATTCAAAGATAGAGTCATTACACCCACATCTAGAGATCTCTGAAGGAGTGAGTAATCGTTGATTTTCGACACTCTGGGATTGAAGTCTAAGCCATCTGCAGCTGCGTGATGCTGTAGACTCCGCAAAGGCTATGGTGCGATTGGCATCCTCCAACAAGCATTTTGATATCCCGCAAACTGTCAGTAGCATATTTACAGGTAGAGAAGCGCAGATAGAAGAGCTTGGTGCAGCCTTCCTTGCTCCACCGCCTGAGGGAAAAAGCCAAATGCAGAGACGGTTTGTTATCTCAGGCTTGGGAGGCTCGGGAAAAACTCAATGGTGAGCACTTGTCTGGGTAATCATATGTTCACTGGGCCTTGACTCCGAATTGCAATACGTGCATTGGAGACGTTTTCATACGGTATGTCTTATTGTTCGAAAGCTAAATTTCAGAGTTATGGTAGGTGCTGCAAATTTGCCCAAGATTATCGCAAACAGTAGGTCAGATGACCACTCTTGAAAATTGGCATCCTGCAAGCTCACATGTACTTGTAGTTTCTGGGGCGTCTACTGGATCTCCGCTACTTCGTTAAAGAGAGCGAGCCAAACTTTTGCCAAACTTGCCAAGGAGTATGGAGCTAGAGAGCCGAATGAAGCTGCGGCAAAGGACTGGTTGTCAAACCTAGAGGTACCCTGGCTTCTGATAATCGACGATGCAGCAGCAGACGACTCACAATTTCACCTCGAGTCGTTGTTTCCCAAAGGCGAGAGAGGACACATATTGATCACAACCAGGGATGAAACTCATCGTATTCATGGGACAGTAGGCTCCAAGTCCTTCATATTCAGAAATCTCGACCGTGAGCCAGCAATTCAACTCTTGCTGAAAGCGGCCGACAAGCCCGCGCCTTGGGATCCACCGACTCAAGAGATGGCGTCGGTAATCACAAAGTTGCTGTACGTGTACAAGAGATCACATTCCTCAGAAAGTGCCCAGGTTTGAGCAAGGATCATGAGTTTTTCAAAAGGCGATACTAATACTGATCTGTCTTTTAGAGGGTACCTACCGCTCGCACTCGTCTATGCAGGCAAAGCAATAGTGGAGGGTCTTTGTACTATGCAAGATTACGCAAAATACTACCAGACCTTCTTTGAAAGGATCGGCCAAGCCCAGAGCGATACGGATCAGCAACCCGACCAGGATTACATGAACGTCTACTCTGGCTTCGAGATCGTATATCTTGCTCTAGGACGAAAACAAGATCGAGCTGCAAAGGATGCGTTAGAACTACTAAACATGTTTGCATTCTTGAGTAATGGCGAAATTCACGAGAGTATGCTCGAGCAGGCAGCCACAAATCCTGCAGATGAACAGGTGCAGCAGGAGAAGGAAAGGGTCAAAGCCAAATCAAAGAAATCCTGGACTCAAAATACCAAAGACCTGGGTATACAAGTAATGGAGTTTCTGCTCAGGGACCACACGAATCCTGTACTACCCCAGGTCCTTTGTAACAATAGAAAGATAAGGTTCGATTTATCGCGGCTGCGCAAAGCCTTGAGGGAGTTGAGCAAAAGATCGCTGATCATTCGAAATGCCACCAACAAGAGCTATTCCCTGCACCCCGTCGTCCATGTATGGGTTCGTGAGAGGCCTGAGATGGTGCTAGATGAATCTATTGCGACCGAAAAGGGGGCCGACACAATGGGAGAAGTCCCGGGAATAAAGCGTGCCAACCCAGAAATGAGAATCGGACGACAAGCGCTGTGGTGCGAAGCTGCCGCCACACTTTTGACTCAAGCGATTCTATTACCGCCTTTGGGTGACCAAGAAGCAGATGCAGATTTGCGGAGAGAGCTCTTACCCCATATCGAATACGTGCGGAAGCGGCAAGACGAGATTCGTATCCAGATTAGCAACAAGCAAGATTTGGATAAATGGCTACCTGCTGTGCGGTCAACAATCACTGCAAAAGAAGCTTTACGATTCGCAAAATATAGCCGTGTTTACAGCCAAAGTGCGAATTATAGAGAATCTGAGAATCTGCTCCTAGTAGTAAGGGACTTCGTCTGCAGAAAACGGGGCGCCGATCACCCTGTTACAATCAAGGTGCAGCTTGGATTAGCAGGGGCATATTTGGGCCAAGGCCGCGGTCCTGATGCTGCTGACTTGCTCGAAGAGGTTCTGAAAACTTGCACCAGGTCGTTCGGTGATGATGCCCAGCTGACGCTTCAGGTAATGGATCTTCTTGGAGAGAATCATTGGCAGCAAGGCCGGGTCCTGACCGCGAAAACCCTTCACGAGACTGCCATCGATCGGATGACTAGGACCCTTGGTGCCGAGCATGAAGATACCCTCAGAGCTATAACTCATCTTGGCCGTGTACATGATCGCTTCCTTCGATATCACGAAGCGAAAAGGTTGCATGCCACTGCTTGGGAAGGGATGAGGAAAGCTGATGTCCTCGGTCCAAATCATCATGACACCCTGACTGCCCAAGACAGCCTTGCCATGGCATATCTGTGTATCGGAGGAGGCGACAACTTTGAACTTGCATACCGACTTGAGACTGACATATTGAATAAACGGACACAGAAGCTGGGGAAGGAACACCAGTGGACTCTGCATTCAGTACTGAACCTCTCTAGGATCAACTTCGCGCGAGGAGCTTATGGCGAAGCCGAGGATGGGCTAAGCGCCGGTCTGAAAGTGGCTCACAGGAATCTAGGCGCTGAACACTTTGGCACCCTCTTTGGAGAATCTCGATTGGGCCTAATGCTCATCTGTCAAAAGCGTTACGCCGAAGCTGAAGATTTGCTAATCAGGACGATCGAAACCTACAAGATAATGCCAGGTGGAAGAGAAGGAAGGCATCCTGACCGGGTGTCGGCCATGTTTCACTTGGCGCATTGCTACAGATTACAGCAGAAGTTTGATCCCGCAATCGCCGTATGCCATGAGATCATCCTTATCATGGAATCGATCGAGGGGAAGTTACATCCATATATGAAATTATTTGAGCAAACAAGAGACGCCTTGAGCGATCCTAATGACAGAGGACGTTCATTGACTGATGAATGGATCTTCCGCTAAGAAGGAATATGTGATTGAGCGACAAAGTATCACAAAGTCATTTCGAGTCTTTAAGGACTTCGTCCTGCGAGAGACTCAAGTGGCCAACTGCGCCACCAGCGAAATTCTTCCCGGTGCAGGGAGGTCTTATCCTCGATAGGTGGGAATGGAAGGCCATCACTGAGCTTGCTAGCCGTATGAGGGACAGACAGCGACGAAGGGCTTTTTCGATTTCGCTTATCGTTCCACCAATACTGGATCGACGTAGAAGAGTAAGTCTGAATCCCCCCTCAACTTCTCAAGCGTTCCTCCGCGGAGACCTCGAGCGGCGGCAGGAGTACCAGAAGAAATCAGTTGGCAAGCCATGGAGCGAGAAAATTGATGCTACGATTGTCGCGAACCGTCTATGGTACGCTGTGCTTTAATCTGCAATAACGAGGACTATAGCGACGCCGTCCTGGAGTACGTACTATTGTAATTAAGAGAAGCTAACGATTGGTGGGATTCTAGCCCGCAGCTTTCGAAGGTAGCATTTGCAAACTCAGTCCTAAACAATACACGAAGCTAGCTCAGCGTCGGAGCAAGACTGTCACAACTTGGTCTCGTTGTTTGGCAGATGGTTTAAGAATGCTCTGGAAATCATTCAGGCCTTACAACGAGAATCTTATACAAATATGCAGGTAATCACAATAAAATACCATCAGTCTTAGGGATGGCAACAGTATCATGGAATCACAGCATCAATCGCAGCAACGTGGCTGGCCAACAAGCAAAGGAGAAACGCGTGCTAGCGTGACTTGGCATTTGTTCTAAGGCTATGACGGACCTGGCTCCTCACTGGTAATCGAATGTCCTGACGCACGAGACTCGCTGCCGTTAGTGACATGGCTGAATGTTTATGAGGAATTCCCTCGTCTCCTGGAGTAATATGCAGTGGGGAATCGCTATATGCTCAGGATGATATTTGACGGGCAATTTCCATCGGTTTTACATGGAAAACAAATCCAAAGGGCATGGTTCGACTTGCTGAATACCACAGAATCAACCTTTCTATGTCAGAGACATACCGGAATACTCTAGCGGAACAAAGCGAAGACGTGAGGTACTTATGGCAGAGCCTCGTATACAAGTAATCCTCCCATAATGTCCAAAAATTCGCTGTAGTTAGTTACATGATTGTGCAACCGAGTCATCTTCTGTACATGGGCTAGGATACAATCGTTGTTGAAGTTACACTCAGAATATACTTTGAGGTGTTTCGGGGTCTGCTTTTGGAGCTCATGGTGCTATGGTACGCAGCCCCTCTTGTACGACATCAACCCCCCAGTAAACCATCCTCCCCTCACTCTCCGTTTATCCTTCCTAACTGTCCCTCATGAGGCCGACGAATCGACGAAATCTCTTACGTTTTGCATCCACGCTCCCATTCGCAGGTAGGCTGTATGCAGTAGATAGGGCGTTGAGTTGAGCAGCTTTTAAATCTATTAGAATAGTCGTCGATGATTTTTGGAAGTCTTTAGTACCTGTCAACGAGGAAAGTTGCGACGAGTTTAACGGAGGTACTGCTGGTTCTATATTCGCTGATGTTCTTATCGTTTCCAAAGCTTGCTGCGAGCTACTCAGCTCAGAGTTATATAAACGAGCTTGACTGTTATGTTCTCTATACAGAATATGAGTTCAAATTCTCTATAGAATATTATGAGAACTTACATGGCTTGGATTCTAGATGCCATACTATCGTCCAAGGTCTTAACACGATTGTCTAAGGCCTCAACACGATTGTCTAAGGCCTGAACACGATTATCCAAGACTTCTAATTTCACTTCGCTACGTATAAATCTTAATTTTAAATCCTCTGAAGAATATAATTAGAGCTTACATTGCTGTAATTCTGACACCGATATTATTGACTGCGTTCATGATGTTCTGTAACATCTGGGTATTGTTGATAGCTGGCAAATTTCCTAGTAATTCGCACTGATCTGCAGCACCTCGAAGATGCTGTGCAAGGACTAGTGGCTGAGGTTGTACTGGTTCCATAACGAGATAGTTGTCTGCGTTTACAGAAGGTGAAAGAAGAAACTCACAGAAATGACTCTTAAGTGCATTCGATGTTCAGTGCCAAGGAATCTCTGCAAACGTTAAATAAATTGTTTTCCAGCCGAGCTAGCCAACTAGCGAAGTATCTATACAATGTGCAATCCGACCCATTGAGCCTATCCGTCGCAAGCTGAACGCGGTGATACATGGCGTGCTTTACAGTTTACATAGCCCAAGACCATCTCAGTGGAGACTCCGGGTGCCTTCGCAGTTGACAACTGCATGCAAATCAGGGGCGTGGAAAGCTTCAAGTAAATGAAGCTCTGACTCGGACATTTCCAGCCTGTCGTATCTGGTAGTTGCTTCAGGTATTCCTAACATCCTATTGCAAGCCTTGGAAATAAGCTAACTAAAAACCAGTTTACCGAGAGGATCTATTCTGCAAAACAATGGACGCATCCATGAATCCTCAGCTCCTGCAGCATGACAAAATAGTACTACACAATCTTGTTCGCGACATTCGGCTAAAGAAGACAGCAAAGGCCAATACGTCTCTAAAGGACTTCGCGGATTGGGATGACCGATCGTCAATGCGTGCATTGGACGAGCTTCATGACGAAACTACCGTTTTCACAAATTGGGACCTGAAAGACTTACCATCAGGTGATGGACTCAGAGCACGTTTGTTGCGCTCATACATATCATGGGCTCAGGACACCGTCCGAAACCCGGTCGACGTCGTCTTCCTGACACACATCTTCCTCTACCTGGGCACTTCACTGCCAAGTGCTGTGTTCCTCTACTGTCATTTCACGTGGGTCCATGCTGTGATGCATGTCATCCTGCAGCTGTCGTATTGTGGGTCCTTTACGTTAATGCTGCACAACCACATTCATAACAATGGTCTGCTAAAGAAGCAATATGCCTGGTTCGATAACACATGGCCCTATATCCTCGAACCTCTCATGGGCCACACCTGGGACTCGTATTATTACCACCATGTCAAGCATCACCACGTGGAAGGCAACGGTCCGGATGATCTATCCTCAACAATCAGGTACCAGCGTGATGAAGTGACCGAATTTCTGAGATACGTTGGCCGTTTCATCGCGTTAATCTGGATCGAATTACCTCTCTACTTCCTCAGAAAGCACAAACCCGTGCTCGCTCTGAAGTCTGCTCTCAGCGAACTCACTGCTATGATCTTTATTTACATCTCAGCTTGGAATAACTTCTATCCTACCCTTTTCGTTCTAATAATCCCATTCTTCCTGATGCGCATTGGTCTCATGGTGGGCAACTACGGTCAGCACGCTCTTGTCGATGATGTTGATCCCGCTTCGGATTTTCGGTCCAGCATTACACTCATCGATGTGCCGGTAAGTAACACCCATCTTATACGCGGACACTGCTCGGCAGACCAATTGACTGACAATCTCGCGGCAGAGCAATCGTCACTGCTTCAACGACGGCTGGCATACTTCCCATCACCTCAACCCTCTACGTCACTGGAAAGACCATCCGCGCGCCTTTCTCAAAGCCAAGAGGGAGTACACGAATGGGCGAGCCCTTGTATTTCAAAACATTGACTACTTAATGATGACATACCGAATCTTACGCAAGGATTACCTTTATTTAGCTGATTGTGTGGTACCGATCGGTGACCAGATCGGCATGTCGAAGCAAGAGCTTGCCAATATGCTGAGAACGAAAACGAGGAAGTTTACAGAGGAGGAGATCAACGAGAAATTCTACAAGGGGCGGAAGATGCAAAAAATTGCAAAGGAGAAAGATGATCATTACATCTCCAAATTGTAAAGACATCTGTACGAAGCCGACATCTAGACACTTCTCTTCCAGCTTACTTTCGCTGGGATACACAGCCAGACAAGACGTTGCCACACATCCTGGCCATCTCCTATGATCGAGGGCCATCAACATCTCAAGGTCCCGAGAGGATGCTCACAAGTTCTCTTACAATGTTATACAAATTTATCCTGATTGGCTGATATGCATTGATGGTGCCCGCACATTGTTACCTTATTGCGCCATCGTCCCCGCAGCCGCCCGTTTTCCGTTACTGCAGCTGTCCATCCTCCATTTCTCAAACCTCGGTTGTCTCGATCTCTGTTTCATGCAGCCAGGACTCTCTATTCTCTGATCATGTCTTTCACCAAGATTCCAGTTCTTGATCTATCCCTTGCGCGAAATGAGAGCACCAAACCAGCTTTCCTTGAGTCTCTCCGAGATGCTCTTCTCGATGTAGGATTCCTTTATATCAAGAATACTGGCATCGACGACTCGCTGGTCCACGATGTCATCGAGCAAGGGAAAGCATTTTTTGACCTCCCAGAAGAGAAGAAGTTGGAAATCCAGATGCAGAACAAGCCAAGCTTCCTCGGTATATCCACCCGTGCAGCTCTACCTCTTGGTCCAGTATCAGCTAATAATGTCTCGACAAGGTTACAACAAACTCGGCAACGAGATAACAGCGCAACAAACAGATTGGCGCGAGCAGATCGATCTCTCAACCCCTCATCCCCTTCCTACATCCTCTTCGCCTCGCTACCACAATCTCCTCTCGCCCAACCAATGGCCCGACCCCTCATATCTCCCTTCCTTCCGTCCCACCTACGAAGACTACATCGCGCGCATGTCTCGCATCTCCATCGAATTCACGTCCCTAATAGCCGAATCCCTCCACCTCCCACCCACAGCCTTCGACCGCTTCTTCGACGCCGACCAACAGCACAAGCTGAAAATCGTCAAATACCCAGACACATCTTCCCTCCCCACCTCGAACCAAAGCCAAGGCGTCGGGCCCCATAAAGATTCAATGCTCACATCATACCTCCTCCAAGTACCACCACACACCGGGCTACAAGCGCAAAACCTCAACGGTGACTGGGTCGACTGCGCGCCCATCCCCTCCACACTGGTCGTAGCCATCGGTCAAGGTCTGGAAGCCCTCACCCACGGCGTCTGCAAAAGCACCACTCACCGCGTGCTCTCGCCCCACGCCGGTCTCGGCCCCCGACTCAGCGTGCCCTTCTTCCAAGGCGTAAGCTACGACGCTACGTTCGAAAGCGTGGATATTCCCCCCAAGATACTGGCTCTACGCGACGAGAGGTTAAAGAAGAGAGGCGCAAAGAAGGTCGATGATGTGGAATTCACATTCACGAAGGGTCGGTGGAGTCATCTAGGGGAAGCGACGCTCGTTAATAGGGTGAAGAGCCATGTTGATGTGGGGGAGAGGTGGTATCCGGATATCTTGCAGAGGGTCAGGGAAGAGCAGGCTGCTGCTACGAGAGAGGTGGTCGCTGAGCCACAGCCCGAGTCTGAGGTCGCGAGGGGCGAGCGCCAGACGAACGGAGTGGGGTTGGTGGACACGGCGTATGCGATACAAGCGCATTGAAGCCATATTCTTACCGGTTATCACCGAACGTACGAGGGTTAGTTGAGAAAAGTCGTGGTCGATCATCACAGCAGTTGTCCTACACTTTGTGCTAATGCTGTCAGAGCCATCACACCACACTGCATCAGCATTGAGATTCCGAGAAAAAACTATGAGGTATCTTGAGCGCCTGAAATCCTCTGCCCCTTCCTCTAAATATGTAGATATCTCTTCCTCTTATATGAAAGTCGATACGGTGGTGTATAAGACATTCATTACAACAGTTTCGCAACGTGGGCCATGGAAATTTTTCCAACCGAGCTTCGGTAGTCCACAAGGTAGGTTGGGGTCATCTCACTCACTCCTTCCATCCTTCCTTGCACTCCATCAAGCTTGACTTTATATTGCCTCTACCTATACCTATCATAAATAACCCCTTAGCGCTACGAGGACGTACCACCAAGCTTAAGCTTGACGTCGATCGAAAAAAGAAAGCATGACAGTGCATAAGTCTGAAGAATGGTATACTACGTGCCTACTTCTTCACAGCTTGATTTAATTTGGATTTTGTTGTCTTGGTGTCATCCACTTGTGAAGAACAGACTCTCAATTCTCTTCCGTTTACCTAATTACAACGTACAGTGTACAGTGGATCGATCGTGAATAAGTCAAACCCTCCTACCTTACTCTACTGGGGACCAAGGCCACATCTCCAATTGAACCCTTACATTTCCTGCAACGAGGCACAAAGGCTTTCTCTAAAATAAATTAGGCCCGTTCACATAGCAAAAAACCTTGTAATAATAATCATCGAGCAGCATAAGCGTCAGTATTCATTCAAACGATAAAAGATATCGATAACCTATCAACATCGTACTATACACGCCCATCAATGCATACAACGCTATGCTATCCTGTCCTATACCCACAGAAAAAAACCAGTCGTTAAGTCGACGGTCCCGAACCCCAGTTCCCACTCCCAGCGCCATGCTTTCGTGAAAAAAATGCGTGCTTTGCGTGACGAGAAACGAGATCGAGGTTGCTCTAGTTCCATCTGTTGAGCAGAAGAGTCGCTCGGCGGTCATGGCCGCGGAGGGGCGCCACCACGACCACCTTTGGCGGTGGGGTATGGGTACCTCTCCGTCAACTCTTCGACCCTGGGGATGAGGTCTACGATGCGGAATGGTTTGGAGACGACGTCGTCCTGGGGTCATAACGTCAGCAGACATCTTTGAGCTGAGCCCAGCATCGGCGGTACGTACCATTCCGCCATCCATGGCCGTATCAATCTGTTCGCTGCGCGCATTGGCAGTGACAGAAATGATCGGCACATGGCACGCCACCTCCCCCTTCGCTTCCAATTTGCGAATCTCTTTGGTGCATGTCAAGCCGTCCATGACGGGCATCTCCTGATCCATGAGGATGACGCTGATCTCTATTCCGGTGCCTTTGTTGGCTTTCCAGAATGTCGACGCCCGTAGCCGTTCGAGACATTCGCCGCCGTGGTTTGCGACGTGGACGACACAGCCCATGTTGCGGAGCTGTTTGCTCAGTACTTTCTGATTCACGAGATTGTCTTCGACAACGAGGATCTTAAGGGGACTCTTGGAAGCAGGTCGTTGAGGCAATGAGTTCTGCGACGTTGGTGAACCCTCCGATTTCTGGCGAGGTGCTTTTAGATGTGCTGGTATGGGGTGTTTGCTTGCGGACGACTTGCGAGCGCCGGCCGAATGGAACTGGTCCATATCATCTTTCGGCTTCGTCGATCTCCGAGCCTTGATGTAGAAAGCAAAGGTGCTTCCTTCGCCAGCTTCCGAGGCCACCCCAATTTCGCCTCCTTGCAACTCTACAAGCTCACGTGAGATGAATAAGCCAAGGCCTGAACCACCGTACTGTATATGCGTCTGCGGGCTGGTTTGCGAGAAGCGGATAAATAGAAGTTTCTTCTCATCGTTGCTGAGGCCGCGGCCAGTGTCTTGCACAGCGAAGTGAAGATAGACCGTTTCGCCCGAACCCCAGTCGCTGCTTGTTGTTAGGTCTTTCCGTTTCGATCTTGGCGGAAAGTAGGAGACAAGGTTGCCCTCTTTCGCGGGTCGTTCCAAGGACGCTCCCATTGTAACATTGATGATACGCTTCTCTTGGTTCGTAGTGAACTTGATCGCATTTGTTGTCAGATTGATGAGGACTTGCAGGAGACGCGACGGGTCTAATTTGACCCACTCCACACCGAGTCTCGCTACCGAATTGTCGACATTGAAATTCAAGTCGATGTCTGCGGTTTGCATCTCGCCGTCAAACATTTTCAATGCCTGTTGGACCACGGCTTGCGGCAGGATGTCGCAGGGTGTGACCAACAACAGTGCCGAATCTAGCTTTGACAGTGTTAAGATGTCATCGACTATTCTTTTCTGGTGTTGGGCACACAGGGCAATGATTCCAGAAGCGTCAATGGCATTCCTCACCAGCTCACCTGTCACCCCTTGTGGGACATCATTCGTCTGAAGCTCTGTTAGTGATGTATGTATCTCATCCGCGCACTGCAAAATAGCGCTTAGTGGATTCCGCATTTCGTGACTAGTGATGTCGATGAAGTTCTCTTGCTGACGCTTCATTTCCACTGCTTCCTCCATTCTCCTTTTCTCGAAGTACTCGGCCCACTTTTGCTGGCTGATATCCGTGATACTGCCGAATATTACGTTGACCCTTCCGTCTTCCCCTATCTCCGGGAATGCACTTGCCAGTACCCAAGTATCCGCTTTGTTTCCGTTTTGATCAGTCCATGTCGTTCTGAAGCGGACTTCAGTATTCAAGGCAACGCCATTATTCACAAGATCTGACCAGAGTTGTCTCATTTTCCCTTGGTCTTCTTCTTGAATAGAGTCCAACCATTCATCGGTACCTTCGAATCCTTCTGGCACCCGAGATATATCGTACCACTTTTCGTTGACATATGTGAGTTTCCCTTTGTAATCTGCGATGAATATTCCTACAGGTGCCGAACCGGCCATCCGAGTGAATTTGGTCTCGCTGTCTAGAGCTTCCCGAGTCCGCAAATCTAGCTGTTCTGACAGATCAGACCGATCCTGAGCTGCAAGCTGGGCTGCTCTTTTCCCACGTGCGATTTCTTCTTCGAAAAGAACGACGGAAGCCATGGCTGTTGCCAGTTGCCGACTCAACAATTGAACATAGAGGCTATAGTCGTCGTCATAAGGTCGTCGAGGGTTTACACCCATCACGAGGAATCCCAGTGTCGATGCGCCCCCAGTCAAATGGATCGGACAACAGACCGCAGCTTTGCATGGATCACCGAACCCACGCCATTCGATGCCTTCCAAAAGTTTTGCATCAAGCGTGTCGTTTTCTGTAGATAGAAACATGGGCTGGTCACTCTTCGCAGCTGCGCGGAAGACTCGAGCAAAAAATTCAGTCTCACTTCTGAGGTTGACGTTTGGCGCCGCCGCTGGATGGCCTGCAGGTACACCAAGTGAACCCTCAAGATTGCATTGCTTGACATTCATGTTGCTATTAGGATGCAACGAGGACGAAGCGCTGTCGAGGTCATCGGTCACCGAGTACAGAAGAACGAAGGGTGAGTCATATTCGTTGTACTGCAGCCCATCCAAACACTGCTGCCAGAATCTCTTGAGATCTCGAGCCGACGCTGTCTTTTCGCCAATCTCTCGAAGTGTCAGCATCCTTCGCTCTGCAACTTTCCGTCGGGTATTCTCAAAGGCAGGGTTATACAGGCCTACCACAGATCCATCCTCACCAACTATAGGTATTAACGACCAGGAGAAATATGTCTCCTCCAGGTGGCCGTCTTCAACAGCTCTATTGATGAACAGACAATCGTCGTCCTTCATAGCAGGTCGACCTGTTGTCATAGCGTCGCGGAAATCATCCTCCACGGAATCCCAAATTTCTGCCCATGCTTCCCGGTAGCTCTGGCCCATCATACGAGGATGCTTCTGGCCCGCAAGTAGAATATAAGCTTCGTTATATATTCCAATTAGGCTGGGGCCCCAGTACACGGCAGCAGGATGCGGACTTGCCATAATGAGATTACACATGGTGCGGAGTTCAGTAGGCCAACCTTCAATTGGGCCCAGAGCTGTCAACGGCCACTCAATACTCCGTGTAAAGCGAATGTGAGGAGGCAAAAGCGGTGAGTCAGGTAGCCGAGTCCAGTCGAAAACCCTCGTGCCAGCCTGGGGGGCCATTGAGACTTGGTCCAAGTCTCCAGCACTGACAGCTCGGAGAACAGATTCAGCGCCGCGAATACCGAGATGAGGTAAGCCTGGGCTTGCTTCTGTCAATGATCTTTGACCTCTCGCACCGTCCTGGTCATTTGTTCGGCTCGTGTCGGTGCCTGGACGTAGGTCATTAGTAACGTTACCAAAATAATCCTGAGCTTCATCCTCGATAGGCCCGTCGTTTTCCTTGCCACCACGAGATGGAGTCAAGAGTAACCCTATAGAAAGTGGATGGTGTTCGATATTGGCTCTGGACAAAGCAGGACTGGCCTTGATCACTCGAAATCGCTTTCTCAGGGAGCAACTGGTCCAAATCGATCCTGCATAAGAGAAGGAAGGGAGGGTTACATCAAGCGACTCATGATTTCGTACATAGCTCATTGACCAGGCTTTGAAGTCGGTGAACAATGTTGCTGCAGCAAGTCCTGGAGATTCTTGTCCCGCCCTCCCAGTGATCATGTCCAGGACAGGCGCAGATGCCTTGAGCAAGTTATTGGCGAAAACAAGCTTAAGAAGTCCTGGTCCATAGTTGGTATGATCGTCTAGATCAATGATGAAAGTTGGGCGGTCATCTTGCTCCAGCAGCTCCAGAACCCCAATTTGACTGAGAGCATTCAGCCCATTCGGTTTCTCCGCATTGGCTGGTGACTTTGGTTTGCTAGTCAAATGATGGCGCCCGCTTCCACTTGGCGTTCGTTGCGCTGACGGACGTGATGGACTGCTAACGCTCGCTCGTGCCAATTTCAATGTCCTAAAGCTTCCCGCGTCCTCCTTATTGGCCTTGCTCAGCATCTTAGCCCCTGCCTCTGCACTTGAAAGGCGATACGGTAGGCTGGGTCGTTGGCTGGACTGATGCGGGAGGGTAGAAGGTCCCGGAGGAGAATGGTCCTGTGGGTTGTGCGAGTCTTGTCGAGATCGATGCCTACGATCAATCTTTTCCGAGTGGGGTGGACCTGCAGCTGCTGAACGATGTGGCGAGACCCTGGACGAAGCACGCTTCTTCCTTTCATTGACCTGCTGCAACAGCTCACTCCGGTGGTTCGGCCATGGTGCACTTCGAGGGGGATTAGAGGCTCCACGTGTTAGATCTCTGGGCCTCTTGCCCAGAGTTGGGGAGGGAGATTCAGCGTTCCCCGTATCATTAATAGTGATTGGCGCAGTGAAGATGGAGCTGGAAACATTCATAGGGTCTGCTCTGAGACCATTGATGCATTCGAGTAGCGTTCATTAAGGCAAGAACAGATGTCGTTGCGCCTGCCGAACAAGACGGCCATTCATCCTATAGCGAGGTCAACATCGGGTTCAGTCGAGTTTGCAACGAACGGACGCCAAAGATGGGCATGTGGATAGTGTTATGGTCAAGGGAGGGGGCCTTCAATACAATATACGCCTACTCTACACAGTATTGAGCGAGTAAGGGTACGGCATACCTTAGTGGAGCACAATTAGGAAAATCACCAGTGAGTACTTAAGAAAGTTAGTCGTACCGAAGGCTGACCCCGGAAACGGCTGTGGCGCACTTATGACGTCTTTTAAGGTACGGGAAGGCTTCTTTTGCGCCTATGAGCCGTCACTTTCACAACCCAAACAAAAGCCATCCGGGTTCAGAAAGATGCAATATACGCAGTAGCCCCGCATCCAATTGTGCTTCTTGGACAAATGCTATGTCGTTTGGATTTTCCTATCCTGATGTGCAGAGCATCCGGTATTGAGAGCGACTACATTATGACGGGCTGACTTTGCTGATTTTGTGGACCTCAGCTTATAATCGACCCACGCTATGCTGCATGCCAAGCATTGGCATGCATCAACGTGAAGAAACGGCCAACCAACTCAAGACAACCTTCCCGTGTGCCCGTCTATGCATATAGCGCATTAACTCTCAGTCTCTGTCCTTGTGATGGAACTCACCGCCCGTTTCTGGTCCTTTTAGAACTAGAAGCAGCAGTCAGGGCCTACGGGGAGTAGCGGCTCGTGCCTTCAAATCCAGACAGACGCAACACACACTTCACAAGATTCATCCCAATTTCTAGCAGAATCCATCCTGAGTCCGCAATATGTGGCAAGACCATCAACTTCAATCATCGTATTCTATTCGACTATTCGACAAGTCGCCGATGATATATCTAAGATGAAATAGGTTAGCGCGGGCTTGGCGCTACTAGAGTTGCCTTGAGCTTTCACTTCGTACACGTCCAAGCTCTGCATCGACCACTGACATCGAGAAGTATGCTGGCTTCACCGAGGCAAACGCCATATGCGCCGACTCCATACAGTTACATCTCCAACCCCTCTCTTTCATCCACTATCAATCTAGACGAAGTACATACTCATTCCCATCGATGAGTCTGCCTTAGGATAATCGCTGATACAGACTACAACAGGAAGTGAAGCTCTCAGAGACAACCGCGGAACGAGATCTGAACGACTCGCTTGCCGAAATCTACAGCATTATTATCACCCTAGACGGCCTCGAAAAAGCCTACATCAAAGACTCAATCCCTGAATCGGAGTATACCGAATTGTGCAGCCGCTTGTTGAAGCAATACAAATCCAATCTGAGCGATGAGACTGTTGCCCGAGAGTTCGTGAATCTGGAAACCTTCAAACGCGAGTGGGAGGTATGGCTCTCCCTCTCTCCCCCCAGTATCCACTCCTCCCTAGCCACCACGCTAACCTAACACTCCGGCTTCAGATCGAATGCCCTCGCGCAACCGAACGTCTACGCGTCAATCTACCCGCTACAATCGCCGACCCTTCAAATTCGCATTCAAACCCCCATCCCTCGAGCGGTGGTGCGCCCACCCAAGCCACAGGCGCATCCGGCTCCCAAATCCTGCTCGCGACCGAAAATTTCATCACTTTCCTCGATGCCCTGAAACTCAGCATGCTCTCCAAAGACGCTCTACATCCGCTCCTCGCCGAAATCATTCAGAGTGTGAATGCGGTGACGGACAGGGACTTTGAGGGGAGGGCCAAAATCATCAGCTGGTTGATCAAGCTGAATGCTATGAGGGCCCAGGAAGAGTTGAGCGAGGGGGAAGCGAGGGAGCTTGTTTTCGAGATGGAGGGTGCGTACGCGGGGTTCAAAAAGACGTTGAATTGAATGGGGGCCCAATCCCGAAACAGCCCGAGCGGCAATTCCTCAACAGATTCAAATACAATGACCAGTTGGAAATACCAGACTGCAACTCCATTCCACTCGATTCCAGGGACAGCACCAATAACGACGGAATGATTGGCCGCCCATGGTAGGAAACTTCAATACACAAACGCCTTCGAAACCTTTTACGATAACTAGAGACAAGTGGAAAGGCATCTATCATATTGTCTAGGCCCACATACGTATGCAGAATCGCAAGGTAATAATGTCGAGGTTTTCAGGCAAATGGGGCGGACGGCATAGTGAGTCATGAATGTGCGTGAAGAGATCTGGCTAAGCTAATGACAGTATGACAGTCACCAAGTGACAATATTGCTGGCGCGCCAGATTCGCAAGATGGAATCAAAGAAAGAAATGGGCCGGAACCCGCAAGTGAAAGGAAATCATAGAGCCATGTCAGGGCCAGTATGCTTGAAAGCATCAGCGCCTCATGACTAAAGGCGCCATCGTTTGTAGGCGTGAGTCATCGTATGTAGGCGTGAGTTATCTTCTCAGGCTATCCCTTCAAGTCATTTTGAGCAACATTGAAACGGGCTTTCCCCCTCCAATCGTGCTCTGCTGACCCGAGTCCGGGAAGAAGAAAGCCGCCAGCGCAATTATCACATATGCGGCGATCAAGAGCGCTCCTTCCAAGTAATTACTCCGTCCATCCAGCACCAGGAAGTTGACGATGAAAGCCGAGACGAAAAGAGAGATCGTCTCAAACAAAGAGAAGTAAAGGCTCATGTCCTTGTTGAGAATCCATCCCAGGAGCACAATTACTGGCGTTACAAACAATGCGATTTGGATACTGGAACCTACGGCCACCCCGATGGCAAGGTCCATTTTGTTTTTGCTGGCTACAGTGACGGCTGTTACGTGCTCAGCAGCATTGCCGACGATAGGAAGTATGATGAGACCGACAAACGCTTCGGAGACACCTGTGTTACTAACCAGATAGTCGATGCTGGACACGAGGAATTCGGCACAAACTGCTACAAGGCCAGTGGATACTAGGAGCAAGATGATAGCCGAAGTTCGTGACATGTGTTTCTTGATTGGGACAGTCTCCTCCTTGTCGAGTGTGTGGACAGGGGCAGCGAATGTTGGGGGTTGTGCTGGAGGGTTTGACTGTTGGCGGGCTGCCTGTACCTGGTTAAGACGGCTGGGGAGCGAATTGGAGCGATGTAGCGCTCTAGGAGTGCCCACAATCGGTGGTCCACCTGGAGACGGTCCTGTAGGGTTTCCAGCGGAGAAGACGGTACCGGAAAGCACCTTGGGCATTGCTGACATCGCTGGTACAACATCAAGAACAGACCGTCCGCGGAAGTTGAAAGGACGTTTCGGTGAGGTTTCCAGTGCAGTCTCAAGGTTGCGTACAAAGGCAACACGGGGAGTACTCGGTCGAGCTGACGAATCGATGAATGGTGACGCCGGCTTCTCAGATAATTCCAGCTCTTTTGCGTCAGAGTGGCTTGATTTAGGGTTGCGATGTTTCCTCTTCGACTTTCTTTTGGGCTTAGCTTCTGGCGATTTTGTACCGAGATCATCTTTTTCGCTCTCGAAGTCACGAAAGTTGACTGTTGTTGCTCTCCTTGCAGATTTATGTATCTCGTTCTCGCCATCGGTATCAGCTTCATCGCCGCTGGCAATTGCACCCAATCCGGGTGATGCCAGGACACTATGATCAACAGATTCGTTGTGCTCTGCAATGTGTACGAACGTGCTTGCTGATGGTGTACGTAGTGTAGAAGGCACTGAAGGTGTGTCTTTGGAGCTTGCACTCGACTTGCGACGTCTACGACCCCTCAAGACCCTCTTGATGCGCTTCGCAGTCGTATTGGATCCAGACGAGTCATCTGTATCGCTACCGCTGGAGGTGCTTGAGCTCTCAGAAGAATTGGAAGATCCGAGCATGTCTGCAAGAATACCGGGATGGGACTCTTCGTCGATCTTGTACTGTGGCGTACTTTGATACATATAGGCATGCGATTTCAGTTGGAAGAGTAAGTATAGTACATATACCAGGAGTAGGATCTTTCATGAATGAGATAAGTTTAAGAGTTGAAATTGCCAGGCAACTTACGACACTCGTGCCCCTGCTAATCTGTAGGACCGCCTTGTCTGCTGTTTTGCTGTCTGTGAAAGAAGCGTGGAAGGCTGTCTTTACGCACAGCATTAGTAAGGAATGAACGAAAACTCATAGAAGAAGTGGCCAGAAGGAGCTAATGGCGGATAAGTCATTGCAGCTTACTGGCAGGAGTAGACTCATAACACTCAAGCTGAGTAGACAAGCGCTCATCTGCGTCACTGTGCTATTATATATCTATATTCTGATTAGCTATGCTGAAATTGGCAGTTCAGACAAAGCATCACCTGTTCACGAAAGCGGAGTCCACCGAGCAGAAAGCACATGCCAAGAATGAGTAATAGATTGGCGAGGATCGATCCTAGTAGGGATGCCTGGACAATCTGGATTTGATTCTAGTCATAGAGGATTCAGTCATGCCGGGAAAATATTCATAGGGGCTACAGACCTTTGTGAGAGCGAGTCTACATATGATATAGTTGTATCAGCATTTGTCATCATTACGCAAATTGAAATGAACATAACTATGGGGATAGTTGAGAAAAGGAAGCCAGGAACCGATGGCGTGTGCAGGGCTATTTATGATTTTCGCTATTCTTTCCGATTGAAAACGAACATACATGCTGAGCTATGATTAGCAGGGACCATTTCCCAGGACTAATGACAGGCCTTACAATATGATGAGCTCTACCGCATTACCAAAGGTGATATTCATCAGTGCTCCAACGGTATCACCGAGTTCGCTAGCAACACTCTCCGTGGCATGACTGAGTAATCCAGCCAGAGGTATGATGGCAATAGCATTCATTGCAAAGACAATGGTCTTGTTCACACCAGCTGCTTGAACGGCTATGCCGATTGGCACAAAAACCAAGAGGGTATTGATCCAACTAGAGAACAATATCTCTTTAATAGCCTCATAGAATCGGGTGACAATATTCAAGTTTACTTCTTTCTCCTCTGGCTCTATGGAGGTAGATGTCTCTCCATCTCGGGCATCGAGCGGAGGTGGAGCTGGTGGTGGCAGGCTTGCCGAGGTCTTATCGGCCACATTGTTGCTTGTGGAATTCGAAAAGATAGCGTCTTTGGCAGACGAGAGCCTTGGGGTCGAAGACGCATTTGGTAAGCCTGCATCGTTGCGAGCAGATATACGGTCTAAGGGTACGGCAGGACGATGGTCGTCTGCTCTGGACAGGTTGTGCGAGGCATGCGCTTTGCGGGCGGAATACCTAACACGATCTATTAATCTTGGCTTGTGAGAGGATTCCACCATCTGAGATGTGAGCGAAAGAGTAGGCTGGTTATTGAGTGCAGATAGCACAGGTGTTTGTAGTTGGAAGAGGAATAAGTTCCGCTGATTACACCATAAGATACTTTACGATAATTACATGAACTAGAACTAGGATGTTTTACAACCAGGCGCCAAGCGCCAATCAAAACTGGTACCATGCTAGATAAAGAGGGATTCCGACAAACGAATCCTGCCTCTACTTTACGGCTTATCGTTCCTTTACGCCACACTTCGATATTTGCTGGAGCGAATTGAATTGAAGTCAGCGACCCGGGCATGTAGCTGCCACTAGTTCTACCAGTGACCATCGGAAGTCCAATGGCGAAGCAAGGCATGGCGAGGTCCTCGATCAGGCTACCCTACCTAGGGTTGGCTAAACCTCATCACGAATACGATGCTAAAAGAGAGGGGCGTTAAGCCTCTAATGACGCCCTTGACAATTGGCTGGAAAGTCCGATCTCCCCTTTATAGTATGGTGTGTATAATCCTTAACCTGATGGTATCGGGATCTCATTATAGTCTTGCGGCGATCGTTCAATGAGTTTACTATGCTCGGACGTGGCGACCATCGTTTCGTTATAACTCATCTATAACCCATGTCCTTTGACTTACAACGATATGCGATGACTGCGGTCTTGGACGTGCCATGATAGCGAACCCTGTCAAGTCTTGACCAATACCTCTAGGTAATGGATGATCCATCGATGCAGCTCCAGGAAACCTTGATCGGCTCCATTAAGAGAGCGTTCACGACTCATCGGCCAATTCTGACCCATCTGAATGCCGATACCTCATGGCTTATACAGCTGCCTTTCCACCAAGATGCGCTACGACCTCCTGGGCGTTCGTTCTGGAATCTCCTTCTCGATCCTTGGTGAGCTTCCCAATGTCCACAAGGCCTGAGTTGATAACCAATTATCACTAGGTTCCAGGGACCTCAAAGTGATGTGGCCAAGTTCTTCAGCACCCAATGGCACTCTGTGGATTCGAGTGTCCAGACCATGGTTGAGCTCAGTCAGCGACTAGAGGACATAGAGGCTGTAGTAAACGGCGAGAGGTCTATTGACCGTTTACAGGACGGTGCTAAGAAAGTCTCGCGCACATCTTATATAGATGCCGTCATTGTATCGCATGAGTTTACCGACCATTGTAACAAGAGGACGCTCCTCGAGCTCGACTCTGATACACCTATACTCGCGACAAGACGTGCAGCTGATCTGATCAAGTCGTGGAATTTCTTTCATTGCGTCCTAGAGATACCCTCGTTTTCCAGGAATCGTTTCGATTGGCGCAAGACCTCGTTCCAACCATTACCCGGTTGGCTTGGGATATCCCAAATGGTATCCGAAAGCGATACCCTGGACTATCATTCGGCCATTCTTGTGACCTTTGATCTGTGCTCCTTAAGAACGGGTGGCGGGACCGAAATCACTGCTGAGGCTGAAGCGATGATCTATACACCCCACGGGATAGAGGCCCATGATCTCCTTCCTCTCTCACACGCATTCCCGCCCATTAAGACTCTCGTGCTGCTTCATGGGTTGCACGACATCCAGATCAGCATACAGCGGCTCAATCTGGGAGCCCATAACGGCCTTCAGGCCCAGCGCATCTGCAAATCCAGATATTGGGTATCTACCCACGATGAAATCAAGAGAGCAACCGGGCTCATAGCGCCTTGGCTATATCGGAACGTACTAACGTTGCAACAAGCACTGGATGAAGAAAGGAAGGCAGAAGGAGAGATCGCCAACGGAAGTGAGCTCGCTGACGTGCAAGGAGTCACCTTCAAAGACCTGATGAGTGGGGAGAGCCTGCTTCTAGATTAGGATTATAATCATTTAAAGAATCCCGAACCCACAACGACTTGGCTCACCCAGTTGCATGGAGTTGATCATGAGCGTTACAAGGGCTGTGAAAAGCACTTAACATGATGGTGATTACGTAGACGAAGACGTTTGTCTCTACTACGTGACTACGTAGTACTCCGTAATGAGGCACAGGTAGGCGGCTACCTTACCTGAAATAGTTAGCCTGATCAGGCTATCATATCTACAATTTATTCCGAGGCCAGCCTTGCACTTCTCCCGTCCCGCAAATGTCATCATCCTTGCAGTTTCGAAATATAGTACGTACGTAGTACAAAGAGCGGTGAAGGAGCAGCCCGGCTTTGATTCAACGACATTCTTCAACATTCTATTCCTACTACTCACCGTGTCTCCATACTACATACTCTGTTTAAATTTTCTACACACCAGTCAACCATACCACTAAGTGGGCTTTAAATCACCGCTTCACCACGTCTCAGCGCGAATTCTCACTGTACAACATACTTGACTAAAAGTCCGAGAGCAGACATCATCTACGATTGATTTGTCCAGGAGTTTCAGGGGGCTTATTCTAGCTACAGTGGTATACAGTTCGACTTGTATGCCCGTCGGCCACATCCTTACCCCTTAGAGATACACGCTATGAGCACCAACGCAAAACCGTACGCCCCTCCACCGGGGCTTCCTCCATTATATCAGCCGAATCACCAGCAAGAGTGGGATGAATACACTCCACCTCCAGGGCCCCCTCCCAGTCGTGAAAATCATATGGCACCTCTAGGATCGCCGCCGTCGAAGAGTGGGAGCGTTTCGTTAACACCCAATAGCGAAGGCGAACCACCACCGTATCATGACTGGACTATCATACCTGATACCGCGTTACTCCCCCCACCGCCATCGCTCGGCCATGAGAGGAGTCCAGCAAGCAATGCTAATGTCTCGGAAGCAGACCGTGCTCATGACTGGTGTAGGATTCATCCGATGGTCAGACCACATCTACCGACTCATGCTCAACATAACTCTGTTGCGAACGGCGACGTACGATTAATGAAGCCACCAGAGTACAAAGGAGATCTCTTCATGCCAAATGTTGGCTTCTGGAAGGGCTCTACTCGGCCGGGGAGCAAAGATACGTGTCTCTTGAGCGCTGCACCACTTTATTTCGCCACAGTAGATGCCCCCACAGGGATTACGAAGACAATCTATTACGAACTTAAAGTACGCTCTTTTGGGCGTAGGCACGGGACTGACGAGAGCTCAATTGCACTTGGCTACTGTGCGATGCCTTACCCTACATGGCGCATGCCAGGTTGGGAACGAGGCAGTCTTGCCATACACGGGGACGATGGACGCAGATACGTTAACAATTCATGGGGTGGCAAGGACTTCACTTCACCCTTTCAGATTGGGGACAGGCTTGGCCTGGGAATGTCGTTTTCGGTTTCGGATAGCCCTCCAGAGTACGATGCTCCACAACAGAACAATATCAATGTCGATGTGTTCTTCACGAGGAATGGAGAGAAAGAGGGGGGTTGGAATTTACACGAAGAATTGGATGCCAGTAACGACCTCGGTGTCTATGGTCTGCATGGTCACTTCGATCTTTACGCTGCAGTCGGAACCTTCGGCGGTGTGGAATTCGATGTCTTGTTCAAGAGGCAAGACTGGTTGTGGCGACCCAGGTGATTGAAAGATGTCGGGGTCTGAGTAGGACGAGTTGTGGCAGATAAGCCTTTGGCTGAAATTCATACGGACACATCGCTACGGTCCATAGGTGGTCTAGCTCCCGAACAGCACCTCTCTTATCATACGCAGGCACCAAGCTTCATAACGTCTGTCATCCCTGTCAAGATCCTTACGACCAATACCGCAATGAAGTCAGCTCGATCGACAGCAGCCCATGCTTTCTGCTACACTCAAGAGTACTGTCCCCACAATGACAGAACTGGATGGTACACATGAAAGTTGGTACATGCAAGACAGGCACTATGAGTTGGCAAGGACTTCTATTTGTAGATCAAGATAATCACTCATCCGCATTGGGATTATTCGCAGACCCTGCAAGGGCTCAACGGCTCGTGCTTCTCTCGGTAAGCCATCCCGACGTTCCTGCCGCACTGTAAAGTACCTAATCTACTGCGTCTATAGCATGCCATTATGCAATGTCGCGCGGCCCATGCGACGGCTCGCTACGACCGGGGATCCGGAAACCTGCTTTGCCGGTCGATCAGGGCTTCGTTACGGATATCTATGCATTTATGAATGCATCCTGCATGACGTGCTGAAGAAGAGAGCCGATGACAACAATGACGCTATACCCAGATATCGCTTTTTCACTACCAGGCCACACACGTTATCGGACGTAGCAGGAGTCCAGCCCAGGCGACGACCAGCCCGGGACGAAATCTAAAAAGATGTACAATCCATTTGAGAGCCGCTTCTTCCATATCTCATCATTACACAAGTCTGAAAGGTAGGGGTTTCGGCAAAATGCGCCACCGCGGAAAAAAGTACTATGCGACTTATCGGGTCTGAAGCGGACCAATAGCTGCCTCCAGCGCGCATCACCGAACCTGCTTAATATCCACTGGGCACTGATGCTATTGCTGGAGCTATCATCAAGGCGTTACCCTTCTGTGTCGCCCGTTATCAAGGTGCTAGACGCGAGAGCTGTGGGAGGTATGAATTCATCATTCTGAAACTGGTTCTGAAGGCTCGAGGTATGGGGCAAAAGCTGTGCTTGCGTGAAGAACCACCTTTGGAAAGATGGTGAAGCTACGGCGTGTGCATCCAGTCAACGAGTAGCCGCAAGCCAGCAGCGATCCTTGAGATTGGTATGGTTGGTGGCGTGGGACTTGTGGGTCGTCGCTCGTGCCTGGAATGCAGAAACGCATGCATGCGACATTGTCCATCAACGAGGGCAGGCAATAGGGAAGATGGCAAAGCATCCCAGGACCAGGATGGCGGTGAGTGACACTGTCAATCAATCTTCAGCGGCTTCAGCATCAATCGAGAATCGAGATGCATGTGCAGATGCGTTCTTCTGTCGTCATGGCCACATCGCCTTTGCAGAGCAGAAGTCACTTCACTCTGCAGAGCTGGGCGGATAGGACGATTGCGCGCGGGGTTGGCGTTGGTGCCTCTAACTCGGCGACTAAAATCCATCGGTTGCGGCTCGTACTGCTGGAGAGCTAGGCTAATTTAGCAGGGTGGCCCACCCTCAAGTTCCTCAACCAAACAATGCCTTCCACCACACCCACTTCTTGCCGCTCCTGCATAAGGTACGTCTACTCCTTCGACCACCAGGGAACGCAGGCTAGGCAGATTTCGCACTGCTCGGTCCGCACTACCACTCGACGGCGAGCGGATCTGGCGATCGTATGATTATGCCACATTTCTGGTTTGAAGCAGTGGAATGCTCCCCACGTAATTCCATGCAGTGTTCCAAATTTGGCTGGCTGGTACGAAGTTACAGGATCCCTTGACAAGCGTGCGCTACGCTTGTGACTTCAATTCAAGCCATGCTCCTACGCGAATGAGCTAGCGATCGATGCAAAAACTTTAGTTCCTTTTGTTGCTTATCACCTCGGGACCTGTCAATCACCAGTAATACCCTATGTCTTCAGATACGGGCCTTCCTAACATCCCATTGCATCGCGGTCGTTGCCCACATTCGTTTGATGTTCGTCATGTATTCTGTTTCTAATCTCTTTGTCACGGTGCTGTATGTTGATCCCACTGCCGATAATGCGGCCTCATAGTTGTACGGAAATACTGACCACGTCCCGTCAAGACTATACCGATACGTTCGGCTGATCGTTAATTTATATGCATTCATGAGGCTGCAACCGATACCCATACCAGAACATCCAAGATTGACTTCGCGGGACGTCACTGTTGTCATTCCTTCTATTGAAGGGGATGGAGAGGTCCTCTCGGAGACCATCCGTGGCATTCTCGCAACAGAACCCTACGAGATCATACTCGTTACGATCAAGGCAAATCTCATGCGAGCTCAGACGATGGTCAAGGGCATGGGAACCACCAAGATTCGCGTCCGCAGTGTGACCTACCCCAACAAACGCCGCCAGATGGTTCATGCAATCCCGGAGATTGCCACTGATATCACCATCTTTGCAGACGATGATGTACTCTGGCCGCCAACGTTACTTCCATGGATCTTGGCGCCGCTGGAGGATGAGAACTACGGCGGTGTTGGTACGAATCAGAGGCTTCGACGTGCCCAAGCCCCCGGACTCCAGCAACGGATCTACGGTTACCTCAACGCTTTGTATCTGGAGCGGAGGAACTTTGACTGTGCTTCGTGCATGTACATGGATGGTGGCTTGCCCTGTCTCTCTGGACGAACAGTGGCATATCGAAGCAAGATCCTCAAAGACGAGGCATTCATTCGAGGCTTCACCCATGAAGAGTGGCTCGGTCGCTATCAGCTCAACGCAGACGATGACAACTTCATCACGAGATGGCTAATTTCCCACAACAAGAAAATCGGATTCCAATATCACAAAGAGGCAGAAGTTCTGACTACACTGGAGGACAACCCCAACTTTGTGAAACAATGCTTGCGGTGGTCTCGGAGCAATTGGCGAAGCAACATAACTAGCATGTTCTGTGACCGACACATCTGGAGGTCAGCAGATGACCCCCTCCAGCGGACCAGCCTCAAGGGTCGAAGAGTGTGAGATGCTAATCATAGGTGCAGAAAGCAACCTTGGAGTACATACGCTGTCTACCAAACGACGATCGTCCAATGGGCATTCATCTGGGATTGCGTCCTTATCTATCTCTACCACAAGAGTACCGAAGACTGGAGCGCAGAAAGACGAACGGCAGGCCTTCTCGCCTTCCTGACCTGGATGCTGATGAGCAAGTTCCTGAAGTTGCTGGGCCATTACGTCCGGCATCCGGTCGACTTTCTGCTACTGCCAGTGTCAGTACTCTTTGGTTATTTACATGGCCTGATCAAGGCTAAGGCGATGCTATCCCTGAATGTCGTAGGTTGTCCTACGTTGATCTTTCGCTCCCCGCACCAGCAATCATAGGTTGGATAATTGTGTGGAAGCCATGCTGATTCCTTCCTGCCGACAGACTGCATGGGGAACGCGTGACGGTGCAGACGAGGATGATGCATACCGCATGATACGTGTCAGTCGGAAGCAGCTAGAAGCCGGTATGGCCGCCTCCGAGACTTCCCTACCAGACCTGTCCTGGACGGAGAAAGGGAGCAATCTGGCCAGGGATTACGGAGGCCAGGCCTAACATACGGTTGTCTCCACGCGTGCACGGTTGCATTGTAATCTTGGGGGAGAGTATTGATTTCCATTGATTTGGGTTTATTTCTCGAGCTTTCTTGGCGGCTGTACTATCACCCCTGTACAAAGTAAGTACTTCATTTTACGATTTGGAGAGCGCTTGCGTAGCGTTGGCGTTGGGGGGGGATCCACAAAAGTTTTGGGAACGGGACGGGGAAAAGTCTATTGGGCCTGGGACGAGTGGGACCACGGGTGACTCGGCGATAATAATAATAATGCGGAGACTGGGGGTTTTCTTCACCTCCTGCAGTCTATGCAGTATTTGCTTTTGAAGCACCACTCTATCATCCTGACAGTATCTAAGGCAAGTACTATAAGGTGATCCTTGGCTGATCAGCTCTTCCCTGCGAGCCTCCAAGGTGCGGAGCTGGCCCAATCAGCAGCGGAGAGAGGTTTCGTCTTGGTCCACCATCGGCTGAATGGGGCATAAGGTATGCTAAGGTAGGCACATGATGGCGTTGATTCAGTCAATTACATTGCTTCAACCTTGTCAGTAAGGCCAACATGCCCCCTTTCGCTGCTTGTCGCCCCGTACCTCGGCTGGGTCGGCAGAGTCCCTACGTCTCCTACGATTCACACCACGGAGGAAACATACCATACTGCCGTGATTGTCATCATACCCATACCCACCCATACCTACCTTATTCTACCTTACCTTAGTGTGCAGACGGAACGGACAAATTGTAAAACAGGAATGGAAAGCACAGACCTCAGTTTTCCTAAGGTAGGAGGTAGGTACCCCACCATCGTTCACAGCTGGAGCTGCACGAGACGTGAGCTAGGCCTGCAATCGACCCCAAACAGCCTGGGAATGGGTGGGAGCAGAACGACAGGTGGACGCTGCATTATTCCCGCACTTGCAGGGTTCCGAGTGGGGAAAATGCGCCATAGCGGCAAGCCTAGCGAATGTCCTGCATGAACTATCTTTCGGCGGGACGGCTAGGGAATCCACTAGGCACTAGCAGCCCCACACCAAGTCTGAGTCTTTCCAAACCAAACAAACTTCCTTCCGTCCCGTTCTTCAAACGCAAATCACGACTGGGGCTGAACGGCTCATCACGATGTACAAGGATGTGAGAGATCTTGGATCATGAGCTACCGTGCCATCAAGAGGATAACAGCTCGGACCTCCTAATGGACGAAGCTCCTCGCCTGGACGCTTGGGCTCAGAGATTGACTGCGAAGGATGTTAACGACGATGGTTAAGAGTATAACATGAACTATGGGCTAATTTACCATCTCCCATATACCATCAGAACCAAATTTCAGCCATGAAGCTCGCCCGTTTCATCTCGTCATCTCCTCGTCATCAACAAGGCTATCCTCCTAGCCAACGATGCGGCACTCTCGGAGAATTTACAAAATCTCACACACTAGCACCCCAAGACTAAAGTATCTAGCCTCTCCTTCAAAACACCGGCTCCCATCGAACGAACGAACGGACAAGCGGAGCTCCTCTCCGTAGTAATATGCCAAGCTGTGCCGCCAGCCTTTCCCGTCCTTGTATCACGAAACCTCGAATAATTGGACCAAGTCATCACTTGCATAAGTATTTCGGAACGGGCCCTGTTACTATCTTGGCCACGCGATTGTCAATCTCCTTGCATGATCAGAGACGGAGCTGCGACCGCTGCTTTAATCGCTTCCTCTTCCTGGGTGGGATCGTGGAAAATGCTAGCTCTAGAGCCAAAGGTAAGATATATGGCAAAGGGTAAGTAAGATCTGGCAAGCAAGCAAGAAATCCCTCTCCAATATAAAGATTGAGTTCAATACCTTTCCGGGCGGAGAGCAGTCTACCTAGATATCCATCGCGTCACGTGGAGAAAGCGGAGGTAGTCTTGTGCATCGCTTTTGTCATCTTCGCTCGGGCAGCATACCTTCCTCAAAGAAATGAACATTGACGGGGTTGAACCTGTTCAGTTCCGTACTTTTCAGAACAGAAACAGAAAGAGGTTCCTTGAGCAGGAACACTGACTAGGAACAGCGCACTGAATCAGAAGTACGAACACGTGAGTAGAGCAGGAATACTGTTCAGGTTCCAAGATCAGAGCAGTCTGAAACACTCTGTTGTGCAATAGCCGTACTCAACCGAGTTGGGGTTGCTAAGGGGCATTTCTGTTCACTTACTGCTCGCGAAAGACACTACAAACTAAGGTACCCAACCAGGCCCCCTTTCGACCAATGACTGAAAATCCGGAGGGTAGGCTTTCCTTTCTCAAAATCAGATCCACGACCTGGACAAGCTGGAGATGGTTGCCTCGAACCAATACCATACTATCTCTCCAAGTTCCTGTCTGCAGAAATCTCCGTTTCTCCATCACGCACGCAAGGCTAGCTCCATAACATCAACCCAATTGCCCGGCTTAGCCATCTTCTCCCCTCCGATCCGCCACGCCCACTCCTCCCCAACCCTCCCCCACGCAAACAACCGCTCCTCCTCCCCCCACTCCGCCATTGCCATCAACCCCACCGGAATCTTGCCTTCCCCCTCTTTAGGCTTCACCCTCGCGACCGGAATGCTCAACGACGGACATCCCAGGTAGTTGGCCATCCATACATACGTCATGGTGTGAATGCTCATATTGCCATCGCTGACTCCATTCTTGAGATCGGCCGCTCCGCCCGCAATGTGCCATCCGGCGTTCGGAGTCGTCGGCGTCACGATCAGCAGACCGGGGTACTTTTTGAAGAGGAAGGCGAGGTGTTGCATCAAGAGATTCCGAACCTTTTGTGCGAGGAAAAAGTCGCTGACGGGCGTGATTCGGCCGATCGCTACTAAGATCTTGTTCGCTGCTGCTAAGCCTGAGTTGTTGGGGAGATCGCTGCAGATTTCGCCCAGGATGGTCATCGCATGCGCGAGCTGGCCTTCTGGCAGGTATGGCAGTGTGATGTCGATGACCTTGTACCCAGCCGATTCGTAATGGCTGAGGGCGGCGCGGCAGGCGTCGAGGACGGCGGGTTCGGCAACCTCAAAATACGGTTTGTAGATACCTATGATTTTGTCTTCGCTGCTGTTGGATTGGGGCGAGGGGAGTGGGAATGAGAACATCGACGATGTGGTATCGTGAGGGTCCGGAGTGGCCATGATACGGTACGCGTATTCGAGATCGGCCATGTTGGATGCCATTGGGCCGAGTACGCCGCACGATGAAGCGAGGCCGGAGGTTGGGCCTCCGGAAACTCGGCCGTGGCTGGGCTTGAGGCCGTATATACCGCAGTATGCGGCGGGAATGCGGATGGAGCCACCGCCGTCGGCACCGAGGGTTACGGGCAAGAGACCGGCAGCGACGGCGTATGCCGAGCCTCCTGAAGAGCCACCGGTGTAATAATGAGGGTTGTGCGGATTGAGCGGCGTCCCCTTTTCCGGATTATTGTTTGTCGTATCTAGAGGACAGGTGAGTTTCGATACAACTCAAAAGCAAGGAAATATTATTAGCATACCCATCCCAAGCTCGTGCATGTTGAGCTTCCCCAAGATCACGGCTCCCGCGTCGATCCATTTCTGTACACACCAGGTTGTTATGTCTTTGGAGTTTGTGAAGTCTTTCGAAGAGCCTAGCGATTTTTGGTGACCTTGGAGGTCGACCTCGTCTATAGATGATTTAGCGCTTGATGTCCAACATTGTCCTCTAAATCGACAAGGTTGACGATGGAGGTAGCAGGTTGAAAACGTAATGAAAATAGAGGCATTCAGAGAGCATGATACGAGGGCGATATTGTTTCAATGTAGGAGATAAAATACATATCAAATATCATACCTTTGACAGCAACGGGTACACCATCAAAAACTCCTTTGGCTTTGCCTTCCTTGTACCTTTGCGTTGACGCCTTGGCAGCCGCGAGGACTTGATCTCTTTTGACGCTAAGGAACGCAACTTTGTGCTCGGCAGAACTGGAAAGATCTAATAACGCTTCAGCCACGGCCAAAGGGGTCAGTTTGCCCGTTTGAAACGCCGAATGGTAGTCGGCAGCGCTCCAGTGTCGGTTTGGGTGTCTGGTGGTCGCAGTATATGGCAACTGCGCCAAATCTACTGAGCGGGGAGGGCTATCCCCATTCTTCTGTAAAGGTACAACAGCCGGATCGTATCTCGGGTCATAGTCCCCCAGATCCAATTTCCGTAACGCGGAGAAACCGGCGTTGCTCCATAGGAAGCTCGATAGCCATCCGAGGTTTGCTACACTGCGATTTCGTTAGGATGTATTCTGTATTGATGTCGGCAAACGTATTTAACGCACGCGGCACCTGCGATGGTCAAGGGTATGCCTCGTAGCACTGGGTTGGAGGATGCGACGTAGGTGTAACCGGTTTCCGGACCTTGTCTCGCTTCGGGATAGCCGTGGTAGCCGGCTTTGATGGGGCTGCGAGTTTCTGACATTGTGTGGATATCTATGTTGGGGGGAGTGGTTGATGGAATAGAGCTTGCTGCATATACTGATCAAACTATCTAAAACTTGTGGATGGACATCTCCAAAGGACTGTCAGTAGGGAGATGGTATGTTCATCGAAGAGTATACTCTTTGGTGGAAACACCGACGCACGTCGTACAGGATTGTTTCAATAGGCAGCTGAATCCCAAAATTAGTCACAGTCTTGGCGTAGGATTTATTACGGCGTTCACTGCATAAGCAATATGACAAAATATGTAGACTAGACTGAATCTAGTAAATGATGTAACAGGATGTTTCCATTATCGTCACTGACTGTGGAGCCGGCGACTCGAGACCGTGCAAACAGTGTGCCATTGATTTCTCATCCCAGATTAGGCCTAGGATATCATCCTATGGGCCAATGCCAAGAGCAGCGGGAAAGGCCGCGCTAGGGTTAGGGTTGGATCCCCTCAAGACTGCTCCGCGCATATGTCGAACAACCGTATTTACTCAATCAGAACAGTGCGGTCTCATAGTCATGTCCAGCGGAACACATTGTCCATCTCTAGCCCTTCTGCGAAGCCTTAGGCAGTTAGCTTCATCTCGACCATGCGTTCGAAGACATCCAAACGTGGGCAGACGGTCTTTTCACCGTTCTCCCAAGTCGCTCGATGAAGGGGACAGATCCTTTCAAGGTCAATTGTACGAAAGCACAGCAAGGAGGATAAAGAGCCAGCGTGAAGCCGAAGCTCGCTTTGCAGGGATGACTCCTCCCACTGCCTTCGCCCGCAATGCCGCTTTTACCTTTTGTATAAATCCTCTAATAGCTGCCACGACAACGGCTGATTTGTGGCAGCGATTGTATTCTCATGCTCCTTAGCATACTGGTTCGGATCGATGAGACCTGAGCTTGTGTCGCCGCTGTCAACGGCACCTTTGGAATCTATGCCTTCGAAGGGTCCTAAGCACAATACATCCCCGATGAACCTTGAGGCTTGCTGGACTGACATGATATCAATCGTTGGGAAAGAGAATGTTTCTACAGAGGAGGCTGACCTCCAGTATCATTCTGGATCTGAATGGTCTTCATATACCACCAAGGATCATGAACGACCTTTCATGATTGTGCATCCTTTCACCACGGAAGAGGTCAGCAAGATCATGAAAGTTTGTCATACCAGGAAGATCCCTGTCACTGGCTATTCCGGAGGCACAAGTTTGGAGGGCCATTTCTCGGCCACTCGAGGAGGGATATGTATAGACTTTGGTCGGATGGATCAGATCCTTAGTTTGCACAAGGATGACTTAGACGTTGTTGTCCAACCTGCGGTTGGATGGGAGTCACTCAATGAAGATCTTGCGAAGGATGGCCTCTTCTTCCCTCCTGATCCAGGTCCAGGCGCTATGATTGGTGGAATGGTAGGTACGGGATGTTCGGGGACGAATGCATATCGGTATGGGACAATGCGAGAATGGGTAATCAGCTTGACGGTTGTTCTAGCCGATGGAACAGTCGTGAAGACCAGGCAGCGACCACGCAAGAGCAGTGCCGGTTACGACCTTACGCGTATGTTCATTGGGAGTGAAGGTACCCTCGGCCTCGTCACAGAAGCAACCTTGAAGGTGATCTCAAAGCCGAAGAGCGAGAGCGTTGCAGTCGCAAGTTTTGGCACAATCCGCGAAGCAGCCGAATGTGTGTCACGAGTTGTGGGTGAAGGCATCCCCATCGCTGCAGTCGAAATTCTTGACGATGTTCAAATGCGCTGTATCAACGAAAGCGGTTCCACAAGTAGGGCATGGAAGGAAGTACCAACTCTCTTCTTCAAATTCTCTGGGACGCCATCCGGAGTCAAGGAATCCATAGGCCTAGTACAAAAGCTAGCCAAAAGTAGGGGCAGCAAAAGTTTCGATTTTGCCAAAAGTTCGGATGAAGCTGCCGAGCTGTGGAGCGCAAGGAAAGCAGCTTTATGGAGTGTAATGGCGAAGAAGAGAGACGAAAGTGACCATGTGTGGACTACGGATGTCGCCGTTCCCATCAGCCGATTACCAGACATCATCGAAGAGACAAAGGAAGACATGACCAACAGCGGCCTGTTGGCAACTATGGTAGGCCATGTCGGGGACGGCAATTTCCACGCGATCCTACTGTTCAACGACAAAGAGCGCAAGACTGCCGAAGATGTCGTCCATCGGATGGTCAAACGTGCTGTCGAAATGGAGGGTACCGTGACTGGGGAACATGGCGTTGGCTTGATCAAGCGAGATTACTTGTCCCATGAGTTGGGCGAGACTACCGTGGACCTCATGAGGAAGGTTTGTCATTTTTGCCCCCAGCATTATTATTCTTACTGACGGCATGCGCAGATGAAGCAGGCTTTTGATCCTTTCTGTATCTTGAATTGCGATAAGGTGGTTCGAAGTCAAAAGCCCAAGGCGGGTGAAGTGCAGCCGTGGTAGTCGCAAGGTTCCGCTCGTGCAAGTTCACAGAGATGCTCGCCCCCTTCCCCCTCCAGGGGCCACGTAACACGTCTTACGAAAACATACCATTCAATAAAAGATACTATGGTGCCGCGGCGTTGGCGCCTACGTTTTGGTTGCCGTAGGAATCCATGAGCTCGAGATGGGCCCCATGACTTGCTCAATGGAGAACGCAGGTATGAGACAGTGACTCGGTGTCCGGTACAAATCGAGAAGAAGAGGCAAGCTTAGGACTGAGGAGCAGAGCTGAGCAGATTCCGACATGGAAAGCGCAATGTGGGAGGCGTATGGACGGCGTATTCGGATTACAAGATTATGAAAAGCAGCATAGCGACATGTCGTATTTGAGGGCGAATGTATACACATCGACCAATTATCTACTCGCTATGAGTGGATGTATCGTTGTACTCTGTAAGATCTTTTAGTTTGGAAGCCTGCAACATATATCCATAGTCGGAATACGTCCAAGTTTGCAAGCTTCGCCGCAGACAAGTATTGCATACCTACCTACGTTGAGTTGAAAATGAAGTTGGAATTTGCTATCACAGAAGCATACGCTACCATACGCCGTGGAAATTTCTTCGGGGGAGTACTGAAAGTCGGGTATATCTAGTCATCAATACCACCCCATTCATCCGTTTCCGACTCGACATCCTCCATAACATCCCGTTCCCTCCGCCTTTGACTCCCCGTCACCGCTCCCTTCCTGTTATTCTCCAAACGCCTATCATACCCACTCTTCGTACTAATCCTCATCGTTCTCGGACCCGATCCTTTCTCATTCCCTGCATTTACCCTCCGGCTCTCTACCCCTTTACTCTTCAACTCCTTTTTCGCCTTTTTGCTGACTTTGGGCAACACATCTAGCAGCCATTTCTGCATACCTTGATTCTCACCACCGGTGCTGCCAGCCTTCCGCCTGGCTCCTTCACTGGCAGCGATTACATTGGCAATGTTCTTCACATACTGTATGTCTTCCTTTGTGTACAGTGTCACGGCAACGCCTCCTTCTCTACCTTGCCGTCCGGTCCTACCGACCCTGTGAACATACGAGACGCCAGTGTTTGGGATGTCGTAATTCACGACGCCGTTTATGCCTCGGAAGTCGACACCTCTGGAGAGCAAATCTGTGGTTATGAGGATCCATATCTCTCCTTTGCGGAAGCCGGCCATGATGTTTGACCGCGCGGTGTCTGACAGATCAGAATGTAGGACGGCGATTCTAGAGGATCCGCCTGCTTCTAGAGGAATGTCATACAAAAGCTCCGAGTGCAGGGCTACAGCTCTGGGGATGGTTTGCGTAAATATCAGAAATGGTGGCTGCAGCGATGGCGCGTCCTTCGTAGGCGCTGCAGAAGGATGAAGAAGCTGACGCAGAGCTAGGAGCTTGCCTTGCTCCGAAGCAGCGTAAAGAAGGCGGTGAGATATATTAGGAATGGCAGAGTCTTTGAGGCCTACTACTAGCCGGATGATATGGTGGTGCTTTGACTTCAAGCCAAGCTTCCGACGGCGGTCCATAATGAGTGATTGAGCTAGAGCCTCAATCGAGGACCCTATGGTCGCAGACCAGAAAGATATGCGAAGAGAAGGATTTGAACAAGCATCCCAAATACCTACCGTCTGCTCACGAAACAGTGGGTCAAGCAGAACGTCGGCTTCGTCAAGTACGAGGAAACGGACGCTCGGGAGAAGGTTTGATGCGGGCTCTTTGCCCGAAATCGCGTGTAGTAGCAGTAGAGGTGTACTGACGAGAATGTCTGCTTTCACCAAAGAAGTCTTCGTAGAAGATCCCGGCTCACTGTCTGTAACCACTTCGTGGTCCTGGAGGTCGTTTTTCAGGAGCTCTGAATGCAATTTCATCCCTTTCTTCAGCCCGGATATTCTGATGCTGGTACCCAATGCTACCTTTCTACCTTCATTGACTATCTGATCAGCAAGCTCGTGAGTAGGCGCTACAATCAGAGCTTCCACCTGATGCTCGAATTTTCCTCCCGGATTCATTCTTTTTCGGGCTCGTTGGTCTTCGAGGAGACCATTGATTACAGGTATCATGAATCCCAGCGTCTTTCCGCTACCCGTTGGAGCAACTGTAAGCAGATCAGCTTCATCTCTCGAGTGCCTCCGACTCCTCTTTACTCCCTTCTTTGCTAGGCCACGATCCTCGTCGGATCCAAGTAAGAGTGGCAGGCTTCCCATCTGTACTTCCGTAGGTCTAGTGTATCCTTGAGCGCGGAGATTCTCAGCAAGTCTCCGTGAGATACCATATTTACTCCGCAAAAGGCTGAAAGAAGTTAACGGCTGCGGTAACAGCTGTTTGCGAACACCCTTCTTGTTGACCCCAATGACCTTCGAGCTTGGTACTGCTGCAGATTTCCTATTCCGTAGCTCCTTTGTAGTATCCAGGACTGTGACCTTAAGCTTATGTCGCTTCAAGGTCTCCCAGCATTCCTCTTCGCTCAATGCTGTAGCCATAGCTTCAGCACTGCGGGTATGCTGATCGACATTTTGCTGACCATCAGCCGCTAAGGCATGATTCTCGACAGACACATGCTGCTGAACGCCAGTCTCTTCCCCATGGTGGCTAATATCTGGCGTTGCAGGTGCGTCAAAACTATGCTCTTCCTCCGCAGCGCCCCTCTTGCGCTTGACGCCCCTTGAGATTGAACCGCCCTGTATTCGAAGTCGGTGGCCATTCTCGAATCTAAGCTCAGGGTTGCTCGAAATTCCAGCTGATGGAACTTGGCGATCAGTAGTTGGCCTGGATGGATGAGCAGACTTCTGTATGTTGGTCGATCGCGTAAGTAATTTGAAAAGGTCCATATTGCTACACTTGTACCGACATGTTCTGCTTGTCTATTAGTTAATCCTTCGGATGTTGAATTGAATATCCTTGAAATTGCGATTGAATAGGTTGGCTGGAATCTATGGGGGAAATATATCTATTGAATTTGGCACCACGCCAAGCCTTCTTTATTCTATGCAATTCGGTCTCTGCGAATTTGACAGTCGACATTGATGCAATGCTATGAGTATAGCGAATGACTTTTGACATGTTTTACATTGCAACACGTCTGTAAGAACATGGTATGTGCACAGATACGCGGTATTCGGCCTCGAGAAGCCAAAACCCCCAAAGTGGCATAAGGCTCGTCCTTCGGCCAATTTGACATCGCGTGGAGAGTGAACTCGGGTCGGGTACTGTAATCAGTGGGTGTTCGTTGCCGTCTCGTGGTGCTCTTGATCCCCTGTGTAGCCAACGAGCTTCATCCTCCCTAACATCTCCCCCACAGTAAAAAATCCCAAGACCTCCGCTCCAACTACACCCGCCGTGACCATCTGTTGCCTATTCATGTTCCTAATCCGGCTTAAAAGAGCTTCTGGAGAATAGGATGCTCCGGTATCGACACCCTTATTCATCATGCCAGCAGGATTTCGGACGGCGTTAATGAGTGGTTGCGAATATTTTTGAAAAGCAGCAAGATCACTGTGTACGCCTTATCAGTCTGAGAAGCGGTATGCGGTGTGTACCATCGCGAAAGGACCCGACTTACGGGGGGCTCATCTTTTGACCTCTAAAGACTATCTTTGAGACTTCGAGCGCAACTCTCGAATAGTAGATGGTTGGCGGTATCAAAGCTGCAGACAGAAATGTCAGCAAGTGCTCCGCCAGCAGACTCCGCGGCCTGTTATCATGGTGTTCGCTTCCTCCATGCTCTCAGGTCAAGACGAAGCTGAATCTTAAACCAAGAGGCACTCAGCGCTCTGCAAAATGCCATTATGGCCTCAATTGGCCAGCACGATATCCGTCTGAACTATTCAAAGACTCTGACTCACATTGAACAATATTTATTAAGCTTCCCAGGCGACCTCCAATATTTCCGAGAGTTTTGTTAACCCCCTGTGCTGCACCGCTCAAAGCAGATCCTCCCGAAGAGGTCACTCTGGACAGGCCTTCCGAAGCTTTCGAAGTCACATTTGAAGCTGTTTCCTTTGATTTTGCGGCTGTGTTCTTTGCTACCTCCGTTGTTGAGGCATGCCGTCTCGCGGTATGGCGTGCACCGAAACGGGAGTGCCGAAGCATCAAACGTGATGGCGCGGCTGCAGACATGAAGGAAAGAGCACCGGACATCCGCCACTGGGCCGTACTGACAGATGATTGAAGCAATTTGTTCGTGGTAGTCGGAGAAGATATCGAAGGAGGGAAATTGAGTCGAGGAGCTTTACGGAAGCGACGCCGAGCGCCAAGCTGATTGGCTCTCAGCATGGCGCTAGTGACGTATCAGCCTTGAAGCTTCAGTGACTTTGTCTCGCGTGCGCTACAATATTGATATATTGAGATGTTAGCTTTCTCGACAGACACCTAGGAATCCCAAATTACCACACAACGGCGACGACTACGGTAGTCTCTACGAAATGGCACGCCAACGCAGAGGTTCCAATGTCTCGAATGAGTCCTCACTTCCAGAGCGCAACGATCAGGTAGGCGTCCTTTCTATCCTCAAATCCCCCATATACTTACCCGCTTCTTCCAGGAACTTGGAAGCATGTACGACTACCTAGCAAAGATTATACTGCTCGGGCCGAGCGGTAGCGGCAAGTGCGTTTGATGGAGCTCTTCGGCGGGCCTAGGAGCTTATGTCGCTCCAGGTCCTGTATCCTACATCGGATCGTGAAGAACGAGTGTCAGTGAAACTCTGCTGGAAAATGCGAATGCGCGAACCTGAATGAATACAGGGCAAATCCTGTCAAGTCAAACAATCGGCGTTGAATTCGCATCCAAAATCATCAAAGTCGGCACTGGCGCTCGACGGAAAAGGATAAAGCTACAGCTTTGGGACACTGCGGGCACTGAACGTTTCCGCTCTGTGTCGCGGTCGTATTATCGGGGCGCTGCGGGCGCAATCCTCGTCTACGATCTGGCATCTCACGCTTCCTTCGACGCTCTTCCCACTTTTCTAAACGATGCGCGAGCGCTTGCTTCTCCTAACCTTACGCTCCTCCTGGCTGGTAATAAATTGGACTTGACTGCTGAGTATCAAACAAATGGTATCCCCTTCGATCACATTCCATCAACTCCGAGCAGCGCCACCAGTAGACAGTCCACATTTGCAAGAGAATCTGAAGGCGGCTCGAAGCGACACAGCTCTGCCACAGTATACAATCTTGGTTCCCGCTTGACTGCTACCGTGGCTGCAGAGGGTCGCGAAGTAACATCGGATGAAGCCTTCCGATGGGCATCTCGTGCTGCCATACCTGTTTCCGTTGAGGTGAGCGCATTGACTGGTGACGGGGTACAAGAGATATTTGCTCGGCTGGCAGCTATGATCTTGACCAAGATTGAGCTCGGCGAAATCGATCCTGGCAATTCAATGAGCGGGATACAGTATGGAGATGGTGACTCCGGTGGCTGGGATGAAGCTGGAAGCGTCAAAAGTGTGGGGACTACTACCAAGCGAAAAAGTCGTGGGAATACTGCGATGAGAGAATGGGAAGCTGTTTTCAGGCTCGATGGGACAGGAAGGCGTAGGAGAGGCGGCTGCTGCTAATGCCAAGGTTACACGTCTTTTGCTGTTTGTGTTGGTGGATGGGAGTACATGTTGGATACCCACAGTGCAGCGTTCGCATTATTATTCTTAAGATCGTGAATCGATGAACTTCTGTCTCTCCCGGGATTTTCCCTATTATTTGGCCCTCACCATATGGGACTAATTGCCAATAACTCCTGGATGCTGGTACATGGGCTCGAACAGAATTGCTCTATCTAATGGTTTCTTCAGCAAGTTCTCACGTGTTCAAATAGCTCACGCTCAGACGATTTCCAATCTGACTGCTCATAGCCTCACTGTCCTCACATGCCCAAATATCTCACACTCAAGTGACGCTCGTCTCCAAGCTTCAAGCCATGAACGCCGATGGAAACGCTGTCACCAGGTACGAGATCCACTCCATTATCCTCAAACACAACGCTTCCATCCAGCTCTTCGCTATCGACAACCTCAACCACAAGTCCCTTTACTGGTACATCAGCAGATACCACTATGATATCAGCCTCGTGGGAATACCCCAAGCCTGACCCAAGGCCACCTACTCCTTCCGGATCGTAGCTACTGGACGTCAATCGAAGTGACACCTCGACGGGCTTGGGAAAATGCACATGTTTCAGGGGCTCTGGCCAATTGACAGCGCGTGCTGGTTGTTTCCCATCGATGCACAGGTACGCAGCTACAACGACCTGCCGCTCGTTCTCTTCGGTTTGGGGGTAGCCTTCAAGGTTCTTCGCTGGTCCGTCCGCCTTCTCGCGGAGAACAGGGACGGTAAACTCAGATATCTCGGTGCTACGGTTAGGGAGAAGGCGGACTTTGGTGCCTAACCTAGGCCACTCTCTTTGCTGTCCAGTAAGAAGATCGTGTGTGTAAACCGGGATGTTGGCTTCGTAAGTTTCCAAGGACAGGTTGCAAGCCCACATCTGGATCTTGTGGACTGTCTTGATGTACGCACGTGTGTACTTGTCCGCTGGAATGGTCTCAACCGTTCGCATCATCCCAAGCGTGATAGGCTGGAGTTCTCGCTTTATTGCATAGTAGGCCATCTTCGGACGCAGGTAGTAGTCGACTATTGACCAAGATTGGCCCTAAATCACAAGTCAGGTGGAGATTCGGGACACAAAGCAAGAAATACTTACAGGCCAGACGTCATTTAATTGCCAGACCAGTGCACCAGAACAATACTCACGGCCGGGTCCTTTCCATTGTCGCTTCCAGAGCCTGTATGCGGTCGACAAGCATTCGGCTTGCATTAGTTGTGTGCAATAGATGTACTGTTCTAAGGGCGCCATGCTATATGGTATATTCTCTGCCAGATAGAGGGCGAGTCTCCTCTCCTGGCCCGCAGCCTTATTGTGAAAGTCAACTGTTGAGGATTGGGGAGTTCGGTCGACGTCTAGCTTCCCGTCTATCAAATAACTGTCGACGGTCCGGATATCTGGGAAAGCCTCCATCCCGAATTCAGTCACAAATCTCCCTGTCAGCTTATCGAAGTTCTGGTATTTGTCCTGGCTCCCGTGCCATACATTCCACTGATGTATGTCGCCGGTATGAGGGTCTGCGGTGCCCTTCCCTCCATAAGGAGAGCCAAAGTGGTAATAGGTCCCTGGTATGAGCTCCTTTGTCACCCCTACGAGAAGCTTCTCGTATATGTACCTTGCAGGAAATGATCCTTTGAGCCAATTCTGGGGATCCTGATCTGATGGGTCATAGTCTAGGTGTTCGATCTCACAGTATTGATAGTCCTCGTTGTTCCCGGCCCAGATCCTGCACGCATATAGCTTGTTAGCATTGCTTGATCAAAGCTTTGGGTATATGTCCAGATCATCGCTGCGGAAAATCTAATAACTCGACAGACTAGAAATTTCCTTTCAAAAGCGAAGCCAAGTAATGCAAGCTATCGCCTGATGGAAGGGCTGCTCCCACACATGATAAGGCAAAGGTAGAAGGTCTATAGGTAGATCATGGCCTAAAACAAGGAAGTACTCCTTTAAAGACGAAGCCAGCTAACCTTGCTGCGAAAAAACCCAACGGCGCAACGAAAGAAAGGACTGCTCTCTCCGGAATGAAGCACCAAGTAACTAGCTGTGGGTACAGACGGGCTCACACTAAGGGGCCGGTGACCCAGACTGAATTTACAATCAAGAAGATATGAACGACGAGATGCTCAGAGAAGTAGCATACTCCTGAAACATGTCATGCACCTGGAGGGAGAATAGCTCAAAGATGTGCCTTACACAATTGAGGGATGATGCCGGAGAAGCTTGACGTTTTCTCGTGCTTCCCGTTCCACAAGACTTAAAAAGTCTGGATGGGTAGGATAGTTGCCACATGCGAAGAGAAAGTCTTGCCAGATGAGCACGCCCATTTCGTCACAGGCATCGTAGAAGGCTTCTTCTTCGAAGATACCACCACCCCATGCACGAAGCATTATTTGGTTTCCGTCCACGGCTATTTTGACCCATTTGCGGTACCTTTCTGCCCCAATCATGGGAGTGAAACAGTCAGCTGGTATCCAGTTGCTCCCACCACAGAATACTGGTATGTTGTTGATCTCGAAAAAGAATGTGAGACCAGGGGCATCGTTCAACTTTCGCTGGACGACTCTAGCCCTTCGTAGACCAAGTCGCTTACTAGCAGTGTCTAGAGCGACATCATTTTGATACAATGTAGCACTGAGCATGTACAAAGGTTGCTTGCCATAGGTGTGGGGATACCACAGCTTTGGCTTCTGTGTTAGCAAGGTAATAGATGTAGTATCAGTGTCAATATCGATCATCTCTGTTGCAACCATGACTCTATCGAGAGAGACTTCGAACAACACCTTGTCACCTTTACCCTCTATATCTGCGCTGACGATTATTTCGGCGAACTCAAGCGATATGTCCACATTCGTCGTAAAGGACAAATCGGATATACGGGCATCATAGACCTCAAGGGATATTGGCCTCCAAGGTCCGCATGTCAAGAGGGCTGGGCCCCAATCCCAGCCCTGTTCTCAGCTATAAGTTAAACAAGAACACGCTTTGGTTGCCGAGCAGGGTATACTCACGTAATGAAATTGTGCTTTCCTCACAGCCAAACGTGATGGGTCTCCGTTCCAGCATCCCCAGTGATGATTCGGGAATTGCTCTACGAGCTTCTTGCCAGCCAAGTACGTGCTATCGAAAGTGATCTCTAGGACATTCTCGTCGTTCAGTGTGACGTCAATTCGTTCAGGAATGAACATGTTTCGAGTTTTGCAAATCTCTTCACCATTAAGTACCACCGCTGCCTATGAATATTCTTTATTAGCAGTCTTCGTCCGGTACATTCAGAAAATGCTGTGATGATCCTCTAGGTTCAGGGATTATTCTTGCATGCTAATCATTAAAGATATCGGCAGTGCTTGGGATGACAGTCCTGCGGCCCTGAAAAATCTCAGAGCTGGTGTAGCTCTGTCCGTCAAAAATCAATTGCGATGTAGTCGAGCACAATGTTTTCCGAACTGTCCCAGGAGAGTGTGATATATGCGAGAGCCGCTGCGACGTGCAATGTGGTTGGGAAATTAATATCTAGCTACCTTCTTGTTCATAGCTAGCCTACTGCAACTCCTTGCCGCGGGCAGAGGGATGGTAATCGTTCAGAAACTTACATAGGTGTCGAGGCCACCGAACGCAAGCTGAATCCTCCTATTGAGGATGCCATCCGGTCTCAAGAACGATGCTTTGTACACCCAAGTCTCCTCTCCAACCCACTGGCAATCATTCTCCTGCACGCCGAGGTATGGATCTGATATGAAACCATGATGAAGTAGATCCATATGTACATTCGTTGGCATACCCTGTACCTTCAGCCACTCCGAAGGTGGATTCGTAACCTGGCGGAAGAACCATATGTCTTTATCGTTGAGAGGAATAACCTGTCTGAGAGCCATGGTAGAGGTAGAGGAAGCCAAAGGTGGTCCAAAAGCGATTTGATCGACTCAAGAACGAGCTTACTATATGGGTATTTCCACAACGCGGTTTGAGGAAATCCTTGTTGTCTACTTTGACAAAGTAGCTGTGTCACGTGTAGCATAAAGTGAATGGCTTTGGTAACTATTCGTAGTCTCCAAGGTCCATCTCGTACAGATTGCCCCCCCAATTGGACAGAAGTGAATTGGGCGCTAAGCTACATTCGATCTTGGGTCAGAAGAAGTCTACGTTCAGCCGGTCGCCAATTAAGAATAGCTAGACTTGGCCTATGGGTCCAAGAAGGTTCACGTCCAAGCACGACGATATATAAATCATTATGGTGGATGGAGACAGTCAACGAACGCCCCAAGTGCCGAGGGGGCCGCGTCCTACAAATTGCTGTGGCTCCTTGCCTTGGAGCGTCCTGACTCTTCGTACCAGGAGGCCCACGCCTAACGGACCAATGATAGTGCACAAAGTGATTGCCCAAATGACAATGAGAAAGATCTCGGAGCTGTCATTTCTTGTTGTTTTGCCATCCAGGGTATTGTTGGCAAAGATTCCCCGACTCTCCGCGACAGACGCAATGAGGAAGCCAATCTCGCCTCGAGAGACCATAGCTGTACCAAGAATCGAAGCCGGATATAACGACAAAGGTTTCAGCGGCTTCACTGATGCTTTCAAGGCATCATGTCGCGAGTCTTCGCCAGGGTTACCGCCTATCGCTTGGGAAGTCGCCCCTCCTTCAGCTACAGTGGCAGTAGTGGAAGTAGGAGTCTTCCGCGACTCCCCACAATGCCATCTACTTTGCCCTAATGTCTTGAAAAACGCCATGATGGTTGATAATAGAGTAGGAAATCGTACAAGCCAAAGTCCCGTGAGCATCTTCCCCAAAAGCATCAATAGGGTGTAGACAAGGCCGCGCCATACAACGGAACTGCTGAACATCTTTGTGATGGGAATTGAAAAGGCGATTGAAGCGAAGAAGAACGGCTTCAGCAGTCTCTGTACTATCGTAGCGTAGTACTCTTCATATATGGAAGCGCCTGACGAGCCAGGCCGACTATGGTCGTCTTTTCCGTACGTCGCTTGGAATTGTTGCCTGGGGATATCGTTCCTTTGGCCCTCATCCCTAATACTTACCTCCTGGCCGTCAGGACTATCGTTACCTGTCGCCTCGTCCGACCCTTCTCTAGTACCGGGGTGTCTACTGAGGTTGCGAGCCGTGGCCGCTGAATTCTTCTCGGTTCTTTCCTGTGAGCATGACACCTCGCTTTCCCACCAACTTATTGATGCCCCTGCAAGATAAGCTGCCAATAAATTTGACGTCCCAGCATAAGATGATCCGGCAACCATCACCATCAGATTTGTGGTGTGGATCACAAGGACTGTTTCCTTGCGGTGCAGCAGTAGAAAGCGAGGCACGATGTTTGTGGACTCTTTCATTCTGCCCGCCAACCAAAATGTCACAGGCTTGACCATAAAGCGGCAAATAATTATCAAACCAACGACCAGTCCAATGGAAACAGCTATCGGCCTAACAACAGTGATACTGCTGAGAGATGCGCTCATATCACCAAGATTTGAGATGACTTGCACCAATACCAACCCAACTATATCATCAAGCATAGCTGCCGTTGCCAGAACTGTTCCCAATCGCGTGGCTTTTAAGCCGCTGGTACTAAGTACAGTGAATGTTGTGGCCAGACTGGTAGAGCAAAGGGAGGCACCAGCAGCAAATGCCTGTAACGGAGTAATATTTGTGAGCTGGAGTAGCGAGAATGACAATGCTACTGGAAGGCAAATGCCGGTTGTTGCTACTGCAACAGACAAAGCCAGGTTCGCTTTGACTGCCACGAAGGATGTAGATATGCCACCCATAAAACTTTAGCGTAGCCACACCCTTTGGGCATGCGCTGCCTTACCCTCGTAAACAAGTAGAACCAAGCCCAAGTAGCCGAATCGAACGACTGCATTCTCTATATCTGGCCCGAGAAGATTACCACCAGGTGATCCCCAAGCGATACCAACCAACATCTGACCAAGGAGTCCGCAGAAGACGGCCTTATCAAGCATGAAGTTTATAATGTTCGAGGCTAACAGAAAGGAAGACAAAATCAGAATAGTCACGGCGTTAGGTTCAGCGTAGGATAGAGCTGTCGCCATTCTTCAGGTTTGAGCGCTTGAACAGGCGTGTACAGAGGATGACAGGTTGACAGGCGTGACACGTGCCCGTAGCGTATTAGCGTGTGCAATTCCAATGTCATTGGCCTGCTACAAGACCCTGACCCCGACCCCGCGCTAAACCTACTTAATTTTATTAATAAAACCCTACTAAATCTAAATAACTCTTATATTAGTACTATATTTTTACTATAATATTACCTAAAACCCTCGCTATTACCTAAGGCTCTTATATAGCCTATATACTTAATTATTAGTATTTCTAATACCTTAAAGTACTTACTAGGTAGCCCCTACTACTAGTACCTCTTACTACGTCTCCTTTATTAATAAATAGGGTAATACTATTACCGCCGCTACTACTAGTAAGAAGGAGATTAAAAAGTAGAAGAAGGCTAAGGAGTAAGCTTATATTTAGGCTTAAAAGAAGGTAGAGTAAAAGGAGTAGGTAGTTATAAAATAGGTATAAAAAGAGGAGGCTTATTATTATAAAGAGGAGGAATAATATATTATTAAAATAGAGGCTAAATTAGCCTAGCTATATTATAAAAAGGAGCTTTTTAAGCTTAAAAAAGAGATATAATATTATTAAGTTAATAAGGATAAATATAAAGAGCGGCGGGTAAAGATAATAACTAAAGAGCTCCTTAATAAGACTAATTTTATTTATAAGCTATACTTACTTAAAACCCTTAAGGTAATAAAGAGGGATAAAGAGTAGAAGAATAGATCTTATAACTATTCTATTAATACTTATTTAAGGGTAGAGTCTAATTTATATATCTAATATATATAAGCTAATAAGATTAATAGGTTATTTAAGAAAGGAAACTTTAATAGCTATCTATTAAATATTAAGATTAATAAAGTAATAGCTAATAAAGGTATTATTAAAATAGCTAATATTTTAAGCTAAGTTAAATTAGTATACTTTAAAGTAATTTATTAATACTTTAACTTAAAAAACTTAACTATTAATAAATAGGAGTCGTGTATTAAGATTATAATTATAGAGTAATAAAAGAAATATTATAACTATATTCTAGATATATCTCTTATAATTACTAGCTAAGCTAATTTAATAAGGAGTATTTAGGAGGTTAATAGCCCTACTTAGTTACTATCTTATTAGCGTACTAGGATTAATAATCTAGAATAAGCCTATATTATTATTTATAATTATAATAAGTCCCTTAGTAATAATAGTAAGAAGCTTATTATAAGGTAGAAGTACTATAATATAACTTATAATTATAAGGGCTATTACTAGATTAATAATAATAGTAAATATTACTAGTTAAATACTATATAATATAAGAGGTAGGTAAGTATAATTACCTCTAGTAAGACTATTAAATATAAACCGCTATATCTTATTATTAAGTTACTACTTAGTTAAGGTTAAAAGGGGGAGGATAAAAAGCCTAATAAGAAGAAGTTAATAATAGATTAAATAAAAGAGATAATAGCCTAATAGATAAAGTTTAATACTATTAAGAGTATAAAGTCTATAATAAATAAGGGTTATTAATTATTTATATAATAAGTACTTATATAACTATAGCTTCCTCCTCCTTTAATATACTTATATTTATTATTATATCCTTCCTTATACTAGCCTCTATTATATAACTATCTTTATTTACTTATACCTAATTAATAGTTATAATCTACTCTATTTATAATAAGAGCTTAAGACCCTTATAAGCGTTTTAATCTTATTAATAAACTAAATAAAGATAATAATATTCTAAAAGTATTTTAATAGTAGAAGAAGGATAGGATAGATTTTTAAGATTAAAAGTTATAATATTATTAAACTTAAGCTAAGATTACTTATAAAGGTTAGAGTATTAATAATATTAAGAGTATAAAGGATATTTTATTATATATTTATACTAGATCTATTACTACTAGGCTTCCTAATAGTATTATTTAGAAGTTAAAAGGTAAATTAAGTTAGTTTAAGAAGCTTTAAAAGGAGGAGTATTAATACGCCTATAAGCTAGCTAGTATAAGAGGAGGTAGATATTAAGTGTTGAAATGTATGATGTCAATGAGTCATCTGCACGTGATTTGGGTGTAGTGCAATAGTATTATAATAACTAATGGATGGATGTAGCTATGTAGAATGGAATAACCATCACGAGAAATCTCTATTAGTCTGCCAAGGCCCCCTGACTAGTCCTGATTAGTGA
>JAABUX010000460.1_pt1 | contig 69336 bp, 68 predicted proteins | sample 5561851 | NCBI WGS metagenome assembly JAABUX01 (sample SAMN10711883, study PRJNA513361) | rock metagenome | isolation source: Antarctica rocks | place: Antarctica: Victoria Land, Richard Nunatak red sandstone | collected 2016-01-03
ATTGTTCCAACGGCTCCTAACCTCTTGATCTCTCTAGACGCTAGCGTTGGTAGGGTACGAGTAGTGGAATACTCGGTTGATTCTCCTTTCAGATATCAACAAACAATTGAGTGACTTCGTGTCGCACCGCCTGCAGGTGATTGAAGGGCGTGCCGGTCCGCTCGTTGAAGGTGCGCCGGCAGGGCCGGCAGCGGAACAGCCGGTAGCCTAACGCCGTCGCTCGCTTCAGCTCCTGCGTTGCGTCCCCCTGGCAGTACGGGCAAGCCATCGTCCCTCCTCCTCAATGCACCCCTATAAAAGGAGTAGGATACCCGACCCGTTAGCTCCCCACGACACTCCGCCACGATTCGCTTGACACATGTTTGCAGCGACCAATGAGACGGTTTCGAGGCTTAGCCGGCCCGTACTGACGCCCTTCCATGCGTGCAGACGGTCTGATTGACGTGTGAGGGGACCACTTTTTGTCGCACCGTCCGTGACAAGTATGTGTCAAGGCAACCGTGGCGAGGCGTCCTCCCCACTACCTGTGATTCTGAATCCTGACGCATCCTCCAGCGATACCTGCGGCTGGCCCGTCCGCCGCGCCCGTCTGGCCAGACGTGGGCCACCTTCCTGCGCAATCACGCCGCCGACATCTGGGCCTGCGATTTTCTGCCGATCACCGATCTGCTTTTCCGACCGCTCTACGCGTTCTTCATCGTCGAAGTGGCCTCGCGGCGGGTGGTCCATGTCGGCGTCACCCGCCACCCGACCGACGCATGGGTCGCTCAACAATTACGCGAGGCGACGCCGTTCGGTGTCGCGCCGCGCTATCTGATCCGGGACAACGACAGTAAGTTCGGGCTGGCCTTCGCGCGCATAGCCCAAGCGACGGGGATAGACGTGGTGCCCACCGCGTATCGCGCGCCGCGAATGAACGCGCGCTGTGAGCGTTTTCTCGGAAGTGTCCGGCGTGAATGCCTCGATCAGATCCTGATCCTAGGCGAGGCGCACCTCCAGCGCGTGCTCAGAGAGTATGTCCATTACTTCAACACGGCGCGACCGCATCAGGGCATCGAGCAGCAGGTCCCGACGCCGTCTGAGGGGCCGTATCTAATACAGGGGCATGGGACCGTGCAGGCCATTCCCATCCTCGGCGGTTTGCACCACGACTACCGACGCGTGGCCTAACTCGCTGACAAAGCACGAACGGATGACCCAAACGGCCAGCATAACGGTTCCTCTCAGCCCACTCCGTCCACCTAGACAATTTCTGCATGTCCGGTCGTTTCACAAAAGATTCTCCCGTCGGGATGGACGCTCCGCCATTATTCGCTTGACACATACGTGCAGTTGACGATGGGACGAAAAACACTACCTTGAGCGACTGATAGGAGTGATTTTACGCTCAAATGGGCAGCGCCAGTGGTCAGTCTATGGCCAAAATCGTCTCACTGCCCACTGCAAACATGTGTCAAGGGAATCGTGGCGGAGTGTGTCGGGATGCTGGGCTCATTTCATTTTTGGATGACAGCCCCTTAGGTGTCTGTCGCGGAAGCGTTAGAACTCAGCGCACAGGCTGTTCATCGCCTACAATTTGCTCCAGGGCAGCGGCCAAGAGCAGTACGATCTCAAAGCGCATCCTTGCATTTTCGTCCCTTCCAGTCTGTTTTACGACCCCTTATTCTGAGTTCTGACAGATCCCATCTCAGCAGACCCCAACGAAACCGTTGTCAATGGCTATGTACCAACGATGGGTGTGGTGAAACGACTGGCGTGAGGAAGGTACCTTTACACTGCCGGTTGACGGCGATGCCAGTCCGTCTCGCCCTGGAAGGCCGTGGCCAGGGCCAGCACCGTCGCCTCCTGGTAAGGGGCGGCGATGATCTCGAGGCCCAGCGGCAGGTCGTCGCGGCCCAGGCCCATGGGGATGGAAATGCTCGGCCAGCCCAGGAGGTTCCCAAACCCACCGTTCCCGCCCGCATCGCGCCCACCCTCCTCCGGAATTAGGTCGATCGGGGGGGCCACCTGTAGCAACGTGGGAGCGATCAGTGCGTCGAAACGCTCGAAGACGCGCACGGCGGCGTGCCCCGCCAGCGTGCGGACACGCATCGCGCGCAGATAGTCGACGCCAGGGATGACAAGGCCCGCGAACAGGTCCGCCTGCAGCACCGGGTCGACCATCTCCCCCACCCGTGGGCTACGGATCAAGTCCTCGAAGGCCGCACTGCCTTCGACCATAAAAATGGTCTGCGCGGCGACCCCGTACGGGAAATCGGGCAACGCGGCCTCGTTACTGCAGTGTCCCAGGTCGTGGAATACCTCCAGCGCTGCCCTGAAGCACGCCCTGGCCTCAGGTGCGTGACGCACCTCGTAGTCGTGGACCAGGATGCCCAGCCGGAGAGGGCGGCCATCAAGAGCGCCCGGCCGGACCGTCCATGTGCCCGGCGCCGACGTGGGGTCGCGTGGGTCGTGGCCGGCGATGGCCTGCAAGACGAGAGCGCAGTCCTCGGCCGAGCGGGCCAACGGGCCGATCTTATCCATCGTCCACGAGAGAGCCATCGCGCCGTATCTAGGCACGCGCCCGTACGTCGGGCGCAGGCCCGAGACGTTGCAGAAGGCGGCCGGGACGGTGATGGAGCCCCACGTTTCCGTTCCCAGGGCAAAAGGGACAAGGCCTCCGCCAACCGCGGCCCCTGATCCGCTCGACGATCCCCCCGCCCGCCGCTCCGGGTTCCAGGGGTTCCGGCACGGGCCATGGAGCGAGGCCCCCGGATCGCCATACCCACCGCCTCCCGCCAGCTCGACCATGGCCAGCTTGGCGACCAGGACGGCGCCCGCCGCGCGCAGACGCTCGATCACGGTAGCGTCGTAGTCGAACACCTGATCGCGGTGGGTGGGCGAGCCCCAGCGCGTCGGGATGCCCGCGGTGGCGAACAGATCTTTGGCGCCGTAGGGGACGCCGTGCAGGGGACCGCGGATCAGGCCCGCCGCGATCTCCGCGTCGGCCTGCGCCGCCTGTGCCAGGGCTAGGTCCGGCGTGATCTCCGCCACCGCATTAAGGGCGCGCCCCCGTGTCTCCAGCGCCTCGAGGCACCACGTCGTCAGGTGGACGGAGGAGATCTCACGCCGCTGCACGAGCTGCCCCAACTCAGTGGCCGAGGAGTACGCGACGACGCGATCAGTCATGAGAGGCCTCCTCGACGAGAGCTGGTCTGTCGCCGTGAGACAACAGAGGAATAGGGTGAAACACAAACGCGGGCTCCGTCCCATCGGGGACCGGCGAGCGGTGGCGCGCCCATGCGTCCGCGATCTCTCTGAGTGTGCCCGCAATCGACGCGCGCTGCTCCTGTCCCAGCGCGTGGCCCAGACTCTGCTCGACCACCACGAGGTCCGGCTCGCTCCCAAAATCGGGCGCCGCGGCCGGGCCTTGTCGTGATGCCGCTGTCTCAGGCCCCTCGGTCATGATTTCTGCTCCATCTCTTTCAGTAGTATCGCCTCATCAATTTCTTGGGCCGCTACCACTTCACCTCGCCCGAGATGAGCTAGGCGCGACCGAGGCTTAGCGTACGCTATGGTTTCAATGATAGTCGAACCGTGCGATCCGGAGAGCACAAAAAAGTCGGGGGTAGCACTGCCTACTCTTACCGACGTGACCCTGCGTTCGCCTGTCGAAAGGGGGCGCCCGATCGCGAAAGAGCGAATCGCCTGTGTCGGCCATACAGGGATAACAGCGTTGTCGTCAGCGACCTCATCCCGCCTACCCCCAACTTTTTGTGCTCTCCTACGACTGGAACATGCACTCCACGCCCCGAGGCGGCCCTGTCCTGCGTGGGGCTCCGTCCTCAGCTCACCGCTCTCGCCACCAGTACGACGATCCGTGCCTCGTCGTCGGCCGTTAGGTCCGTCAGCGCGAAGTCGGTCGGCCACATCGCGCCCTCGTCAAGGTTGGCCTTGTCGCTAAAGCCGAGGGTGGCGTAGCGCGTGTTGAACTTCTGCGCGCTGCGAAAGAAGCAGACGAGCTGGCCGTCCTTGGCATAGGCGGGCATGCCGTACCAGGTGCGCGGCGCCAGGTCGGGGGCGCTGGCAGTGATGAGGGCGTGGAGGCGCTCGGCCAGCGTGCGATCTAGGTCCTGCATCTCGGCGATCTTTGCCAGGCAGTCGCGTTCCCTGTCGGCCTTGCCTCGGGCCGCCTTCAGCTCTTTGGCGCGCTCGCGCATTGCGGCCCGTTCCTCAGCCGTGAAACCTGTGGACGCCGGTCCGCTGGTGCGCGATGCCGCTTTCTGCGTGTCCGTCATAGTGACTGTCCTCTCACTCTCTCTACGTACTGTGTCACACCGGCCACGTTCCGCCGGTCAGTACTATGACAGGGAGCAGGGATGACATGTGACCGATGAGGGAAGGGAGGGGCCGTGAGAGACGACGGCGAGTGGCTAGCCCAGCGCTTTGAGGACCACCGCGCCCATCTGCAGGCGGTGGCGATCCGGCTGCTGGGCTCGACGACTGAGGCGGACGACGCCTTGCAGGACGCCTGGCTGCGGGTCAGCCGCACGGGTGCCGGCGGCGTGGAGAACATGGGGGGCTGGCTCACGACGGTGGTCTCGCGCGTCTGCCTGAACATGCTGGAGGCGCGGCGCTCACGCCGGGAAGACCTGCTAGATCCGCACGCATCCGGTCTGGGTGGGCACAACACCGCTGGCCCCGATCCCGAGCAGGACGCGCTGCTGGCCGACGCGGTCGGTCCGGCCTTGCTGGTCGTCCTGGACACGCTGGAGCCTGCCGAGCGGCTCGCCTTTGTCCTGCACGACGTGTTTGGCGTGCCCTTCGCTGAGATTGCCACGCTCGTGGGGCGGTCGCCGGCAGCGGCGCGGCAGCTTGCCAGCCGCGCGCGGCGGCGCGTGCAGGGCAGGGCGGCCCCCACGACCGATCACGCGCGCCAGCGCATCGTCGTGGAGGCGTTCCTGGCGGCCGCACGCACGGGTGATTTCAGCGCGTTGCTGGCCTTGCTCGATCCCGACGTCGTGTTGCGGGCCGATCGTACCGTGGCGGCGCGGCCACGCGCGCAGCTGGCCGACGAGACCCGTGGCGCGACGGCCGTGGCAGAAACCTTCTTGGGCCGGGCGCGGGGCGTGCAACTTGCCCTGATCGACGGCGCTGTGGGCGCGGTCTGGGCTTCGGGCGGCACGCCCCGCGCCGTCTTCGCCTTCACGATTGTCGCGGGGAAGATCGTCGCCATCGACCTGCGCGCCGACCCTGCACTGCTGCGGGACCTCGACGTGCAGATCCTCGACGATGAGCCCGTCGGTTGACGTCCCTGGGCCGTACCGGGGGAGTGCGGGAGAGTTCTCTCTCGTGTCGAGGTCTCTCAGGGTTGAATATTCTCCAGGTCCTCGAGGAGGCCGGGGTGTGTCGGCTGCCATCCGAGGGTCGCGCGGGTGTGGGCGCTGGAAGCGGGCTGGTCCATCGCGAAGATCGCGCCGAACGGGCCGAAGGTCTCCGCGGGCACGGCCTCGACCGGCAGGCCCAGTCGCCGGCCGATGACTGTCGCGATGTCGCGTACCGCGTCGCCCTGGTCGGCGACGGCGTGCCAAGCCGTCCCGGCGGGAGCTGATTCGAGGGCCAGCCGGAACAGGACGGCGGCGTCGCGGGCATGCACGGCTGGCCAGCGTTGAGTGCCGTCGCCTGGGTAGCCGGACACGCCGGTGCGGCGTGCTTGATCGGTCAACAGGCCGGCGAATCCGCCCTTCCCCTCGTCGTGGACTGTGCGCGGCATGCGGACAGCCGTGGCGCGCACACCGCGCGAGGCCAGATCAAGCAGCGCATTGACCGACCGGCTCCGACCGCCTACTGGTCCATCGGTCGGCAGCGGATCGGCCTCCGTGGAGGCGCGGCCCGCCACCCAGGGCGTACCGGAGACGGTGACGATCGGGCGATTGCTGCCGATGAGCGCTTCTCCCAACGTGGCCATGGCGGCGCTCTCCTCGATGATAGCGGCGGCGAGCGCGTCCGGACTGCTGTAATCACGTCCGAACGCGAGGCTGATCACGCCATCGGACTGGTTAGCTCCGGAGCGCAGGACGTCGAGGTCCGCCAGCCCCCCGCGCAGCACCGCGGCGCCTGCATCCGTCAGAGCCTGCGCAGACCCGTCCGAGCGGGCCAGCGCGAGAACGATGTGGCCGTTGCCGAGCAGTTCAGCGACGACCGTGGAGCCAATGGTGCCGGTACCGCCGGTGACGAAGACGTGCATGAAATCCTCCTGGACGTGACGGGGTTGTTGTCCCCTCAGTGTAACAGAGTAATGGGACAATTATCCCATCACCTCACGTACAGTATAATAAGGTCATGACTCGCTGGCAACCGGGGGCGACAGAGCGCCTCGTCGTCGCGGCCGTCGACCTGTTCACCGAGCAGGGGTACGACGCCACCACGGTGGCGCAGATCGCCGCGCGCGCCGGAGTCACCAAGAGCACCTTCTTCCGCCACTTCTCCGACAAGCGTGAACTCCTGGTCGCCGGGCAAGAGACCCTGAGCACGCTGCTCGCCGACGGGATCTCCGAGGCGCCGGCAAGCGCCAGTCCACTCGCCGCGGTTGCAGCCGGTCTCGCGCGCGCCGCGAGCGCCATGGGGCCGATGAACCGCGAGCTTGGCCCCCGCCTGAAAGCAGCTGTCGCGGCCAGCACCGCACTGCAAGAGCGGGACGCCCTCAAGAGCGTTGGTCTCGCGGCCGCCATGACAGCGGCGCTCGTCGCCCGCGGTGTTCCCGACCCGATCGCACCCCTCGCGGCCGAGTTGGGGGTCCTCGCATTCAAGCGGGGCTACGCCCAGTGGTCCGAAGGCGATCGTAACGACACCAAAGGGCTCGCCCCACACGCCCTCGCTGCCCTAGAGGAGCTGCGCACGGCAACCACAACGCTCGGATGATCACTGTGCTGGCTACCGTCATCATCTGCGGCTGTCTTTCAGCCGGATGGCGACGGTAGCCAGTACACCCGGCCTGCAAGGCGTCGTAGACGTACTGGTCGAGGTCGAACGTGGTCAAAATGATCACACGGGGGGCGGAACCCGCGCCCGGCGCGGTGAGGATGCGCGTGGCCTCAACCCCGTCCATCACCGGCATGCGGATGTCCATCAACACTACCTCGGGGTGAACCTGTCGGGCCAGCGTCACCGCTTCGAGGCCGTCCGCGGCCTCACCCACCACCTCGACGTTCGCATCCGCGTCCATGAGCATGCGGAATCCCGCCCGCACGAGCGCTTGGTCGTCGACGATCAACACCTTGGTCGTCATCGCGTCGTGCCCCCCAGGGGCAAGTACGCCCGCACGTGGAAGCCATCGTCGTCCGGCGATGGCCCCGCGTCGAGCATACCTCCGAAGAGCGCGACGCGTTCGCGCATGCCGATCAGGCCTCGCCCGGCGCCGTCGGGCATGGTAGACGACGATGTCGTCTGCTGTCCGGTGTCGCTGATCTCGAGATTGAGCGCGTCGGGAGCGTAACACACCTTCACATGGACGGGGGATCCTCCCGCGTGCTTCAGGCTATTGGTCAGTGCCTCTTGAACGATACGGTAGGCCGAGAGGTCGAGCGCCTCGGGCAGAGGCCGCGCGGCGCCCTGCACCTCCAATGTGACGGAGAGACCAGCGCTCCGGCTCTGACCCACGAGGTGCGCGACCTGGCTGAGGCTCGGTTGCGGCGAGCGCTCCGCTCCGCCCTCGGCTCCGTTGTGCAACACCGTGAGCAGGGTGCGCATCTCCGTGAGCGCCAAACGGCTGGTCTCCTGGATAAAGATAAGGGCCTCGTATGCACGCTCTGGCTGGCGCGCGGCAACGGCTGCCGCCGCGCTGGTGTGGACGGCGATGGCGCTGACGTGGTGGGCCACGACATCATGCAACTCGCGCGCGATACGAGCGCGCTCATCTTGAGCGGCGCGCCGTGCATCCTCATCCCGTGCGGCTTCCAGACGACGCGCCCGCTCCTCGAGCTGCGCGAGATAGGCGCGTCGGGTGCGCACGTTCTCGCCCAGGCTCCAGCTGCCGGCCACCACGGCGGTCACACCGAAGAGGCTGATGGCGCTATTATCGCGACCAGCGGCGACGCCCACCAGCAACACAAGCGCATAGACGAGCGCGCTCACGGTGGCGATACGCAGCGACACCTGGCGCCCCATGCGGCTGGCCAGCGTGTAGAGGGCGACGGCCACGGCGAGTCCGGCTCCAGGGCCCGAAAGTGGACCGACAACGAGAAAGAGCGCCTCGGCGATCACTGTCACGACGGCCACGGCGACCGTATAGCGGCGGCGCGCCGCCAGGGACAGCGCGCCCGCCAACGTGAAAACGATGGCGGGCCGCGAGACCGGAGCGATCGCGTGCTCGCTTGGCCGTAAGAGCGCGCCGAGCGCGAGACTCGCCACCGCCAGGGTCAACACGAGGTCGGCCACGAGAGGCGGAAGTCTCCCCCAGACACCGCGCCCGCGCTCCAGTATCGTGTCTATCAGCGTTGTCTTCATCAGCTTGCCCCTAACCGTCACTCTAGTGTAGCAAGCGCGCGACTGGCTGCCAGAGAGCGAGCGCACGCCGCGTGCGCGCCGTGCCGCTCCCCTTGCCGGGGCGTGGGAAGACGGCTGTCGCGACCTTCTGGCTCTCTTGGTCGACGACGGACGCCGCGGCCATGACCGCCGTCGCCTCCCCTGCCCAGCGATCCTCGTTGCGCCGGAGCAGCACCACGCCCGAGACCAGGACGAGGGCGGCAAGGGCAAAGGCGATGTAGCCCAGCGGCCCCGCCGCACTAGCCCCCAGCCCGTAGCCAAGCAGTCCTATCAATGTAGCCCAGACAATCCCACCCGCGGCGTTGGCCAGCGCGAAGCTCCGCCAGGGCATGCGGGTCGTCCCAGCCAGAAAGGCCGCGAAGACGCGTAGGATGGCCACGAAGCGTCCGAAGAAGACCGCCTTGGAGCCGTGCCGCTGGAAAAGGTAGCGCGCGATCGTCAGGCGCTTCTCGGTCAGACGCAAAGCGGGACCGACGCGGTGCAACAGGCGTTCGCCGCCCAGACGCCCAAGCAGATAGCCAAGATTGTCGCCCGCGATGGCGGCCGCGGCGGCGACGACGATCACGAGGACGATGGACAACTGGTGCGTGGCCCCGGCATAGACGGCGGCTGCCAGGAGCATGGTCTCACCGGGAACAGGTATCCCCGCGCTCTCCATAGCGACGACGAGTGCGACGGCCCAGACGCCGTAGACCGCGATGAGTTGCGTAGGGTCTATCCCCAGGAACATAATGTCTCTCCTTCTCTTTGCTGTGCCCGCATGGGCGGCGTGACGACGACTCACGAATCGACCGCCGTACTCACTAGCTCTAAGCCTAGGTGCGGGGAGGCGGGACGTCATCGGCCGTGGGGATGAAACAGATCCTCCCTAAGTAGATCTGTGGTCAAAGTTCGTAGGATTGGGTATGCTGGTGCCTATGTACCGAATCACGTTGACTGATGAGCAACACGACGAGTTGCGGGCGCGCACCCGCCAGGCCGGCCTGGGGCCGAGCACGCGCGATCGCCTGGAGATGGTGCGCCTGTCCGACACCGGCTGGAGCGTGCCGCGCATCGCGCGCCACTTGGGCCAGCATGAACAAACCGTGCGCACCTGGATCAAAGCCTTTCCGGCCGGTGGGTTCGACGCCCTGCCCAACAAGCCCCGTGGGGGCAAGGAATCGGCGTTAACCGCGCCCCTGCTGGAGAGCGTGCGCGCGGAGGTAGCGACAGGCCGACGCACCTGGACGGCGGCCCAACTGGCCGACTGGGTGGCCGACCGCTATGGGGTCCGCTTGAGCGCCGACCGGGTGCGCATCCATGTGCGGCGAGCGGGCATCTCCTGGCAGCGCACCAGTCGCACACTGCGCCACAAACAGGACCCCGCCGAGGTCGCCGCGCGGCGCGCCGTCCTCGACGCATGCGAAAAAAAGGGGACGCCGGGGTGATCGATCTGTGCCACCTGGACGAAGTGGGCTTCGCCCTGACGCTGCCGACGACCTACAGTTGGTATATCGAAGGTGAGCGGCTGCGCGTGCCCTATCAGGCGCCACAAGGGCGACGGGTCAACGTCATCGGCACCTACTTCACCCATGGCCCGGACGCCGGCCGCCTGGAGTACCGGAGCTGGGCCGTCCTGCCCAAGAGCCGGGCCAAGAAACCGCGCACAACACTGGAGGAGCGCGCCGCCGCGCACGGACTCGCTGGGGAGGAGGTCGGCCCCATCGACGCGGAGCGCCTGGTCGCCTTCCTCTGGCACATCGCTGGACGCCCGGCCGAGGCCGCGCCCGGCTGGCAGCGGGTCCGTCCCCTGGTGATCGCCCTGGACAACTACTCCGTGCATACCAGCCAGACCGTCCTCGCTGCCCAGCCCCACTTGGCGGCTGCCAACGTGCAGTTGGTCTACCTGGCGCGGTACTGCCCCGAGCAATCGGGCATCGAACCCATCTGGAACGATGTCAAGCAGCATCAGATCCCCATCCGTAGCTTCGCGGAGGTGGCCGACCTCAAACGCGCGGTTGACGACGCCCTCGCTCACAAAGCCCACCAGCTGCAAATGGCCCATGTCAAACCTACGAACATACAGCACCTAGCCGCTTAGGGATGAATCTAGAGAAGGACTGCCCGTCGTAGCGCTAGCCTGAGGGGCGTCCTCCGAACGTCGTCGTCGCGCCGGTGACGTTCATGCCCGTCGTCATCCACGCACCCGTGACCCTTACCCAACGGCCGTCTGGGGGTGCATATGCCGGGCAGATCGATGACGGATGGATACCTGCTACCGGCATATGCAACAGTCCCACGGTTCACTACCGCACCTGTGATAGCGATGCTGAGAGCAGAGATAGACGGCCACTGCATCCGTCAAAACTGCGCCCGGTATGTGTACCTCATATCGTGACGAGGCGTCCTGCGTTGGCGCTAACACGCGCTGCTGCCCCGTGCTCTACGACTAAAGGTAGGGGCTGGATAAAGGTAGGGTCTGGAGAGTTGTGTAGCGTTGTCCTCCTCTAGATTCATCCCTAGGGAGGATCTGTTTCATCCCCACGGCCGATGACGTCCCGCCTCCCCGCACCTAGGCTTAGAGCTAGTGAGTACGGGCCACATACCACCAGGAGCGTGCTTTAGGAGAAGACTGATGAGAATAATGCCTACCCAGACAAACCGTCATGCTGTGCTTGCGTTGGCGCAGGCCGAACCGCCGCACTCGATCCAGGGCCTACCCCCACGCTGTCGACGGCGATCTACCCCCAGAACGGGCCCAAGACCTCTGCGACGCGCAACGCCGTGGGGGGCATGAGTCTGGCGAGGTCGACCGGCATCGTCACCAGCTTCATCGGCCCCACAGCGTCCCCAAGACCACCACTATCCGTCTGCTGTTCGCGCTGATGAGCGCGACAGAAGGCACGCGCGACGTGGCCGCATAGGGCTGCTCCGACACCACGGCTGTCGTGTTCCCAGGCAGAGTACTGCCTACGTCCGCTAAGAGCAGGTCCCTTGCCCCGATCGCTGCCTGAGCATCAACATCGATCATGAGTGTTTAACGAAGGATAACCATCAACATGACGCGCGTTACAACCTGGATTCTGCGCCATCGGCTCGTCGTCGCCGTCCTCTGGATCATCATTGCCGGCGTGAGTCTGGCCTCGACGAGCGCGGCGACCGCCGCGCTCTCCGCCACGACCACACTGCCCGCAGGCTACGCCGGCATCGACACCAATAACGCTATCCTCCACACCTACGGTCTGGACGGCAGCACGTCTCCGATCGTCCCCGTTGCGGTCTTGCCTCGCGGGATGACGGTCTCCACGCCTGGCGTCACGCACCACCTCACCGCCGTCTTCGGCGCGGTCGCCGCGGCTCTACCGGGCGCGCGCCTCCTCTCCTACGCCTCGACCGGAGACCGCGCCTTCGTCTCGTCTGACGGGCGGACGACCTTCGCCTTGCTCTATCCATCCGCCCAACAGGGTGCGCACGCGCCGCCCGTGCAGTCGATAATGGAGAAGGCCCTAGCCGCGCAGCCCCTCCCTGGCGCGCACGTCTACGTGACCGGCCGCGATGTGCTGGCCTCCTCGCCCGGCGCCAGCAACGGGCCGAGCGTCCTGACCGAAGTCTTGATCGGGGGCGTGGGCGCGTTGCTCATCCTGATTTTCGTGTTTGGCTCCTTCCTCGCCCTAGCGCCCTTGCTCATGGCCTTCGTCTCCATTCCCACCACCTTCCTGCTCGTGTGGGGGCTGACCGCCGTGACCTCGGTGTCCTTCATCGTCCAATTCCTCATCGCGCTGATCGGACTGGGTGTCTCCATCGACTACTCTCTGCTGATCGTCACGCGCTGGCGCGAGGAGCGTGCCCATGGCCATGCCAATGACGAGGCCGTAAAACGCGCCATGGCGACGGCCGGACGCTCCGTGATTTTCAGCGGCACGACCGTCGGCATCAGCCTGCTTGCGCTCGTCGTGTTGCCCATCCCTTTCCTGCGCAGCGTCGGCTACGGCGGCCTGCTCATTCCATTGGTCTCGGTTGTCGTGGCCTGCACGCTGCTTCCCGTGTTGCTCTCCGCCGTGGGACCGCGCCTCGACTGGCCGCGCCACGGACAGAGCGAGAAGCCCAGTCGCGCATGGACGGCCTGGGCGCGTGGCGTCGTGAAGCGCCGTGGGATCGCCGCGGGCACAGCCCTGGTCGTCTTGGGCGCCCTGTTGCTCCCGCTGAACTCCCTGGTGCTGGGCGACCCCTCCGTCAACGCCCTGGCCTCGTCCGGACCGGCCTACCAAGGCGTGCGCGCTCTGGAGACCGCGGGCATCGGCTCCGGCGTACTCGATCCCATTATGGTTCTCGCTGCCCCGCGTGATGCCTCCGTGCTGGCCCTGCATCTCGCGCGGGTCGGGGGAGTACGCGGCGCTGTCGCCCCGACCACGGCTGCCTGGACGCAGGCGGGAACCGCGCTGGTCACAGTGCTGCCGGCGACCGACAGCACCACGGCGGTGGGACATGCCACGCTGGCCGCCGTGCGACAGGCAGCGCAGGCCGGCCCCCAGCCAGCGCGCGTCGGCGGTCCAGCGGCAGGCAACGCCGACTTCGTGGCGGCCATCTACGGATCCTTTCCCTTGATGGTCGTCCTCATCGCGCTGGTCACCTTTATCTTGCTCGTGCGCGCTTTCCGCTCACTGCTGCTGCCCGTCAAGGCGATCCTCCTCAACGTGCTCTCGGTCGGCGCGGCCTGGGGCGCGATGACGCTCGTGTGGCAGAACGGGTATGGCTCGGCGCAACTCTGGGGCATCGCGGCCAGTGGCTCTCTCACCGCCTGGATCCCCTTACTCGTCTTCGCCTTCCTCTTCGGGCTGTCCATGGACTACGAGGTGTTCATCCTCTCGCGCATGCGCGAGGAGTATGATCGCACGGGCTCGACCGATGGAGCGGTGGTCACGGGCATCGGCTTCACCGGCCGGTTGGTCACCAGCGCGGCGCTCATCCTGGGGCTGGCCTTTGTGTCGCTGGCCTCGTCGCCCGGAACGGAGATCAAGGTGATGGCCACGGGCCTGGCGGCGGGCATCCTGCTCGATGCCACGGTCGTCCGCATGCTGCTCGTCCCCTCCCTGGTGTCGCTGTTTGGACGCTGGAACTGGTGGCTGCCGGCTGGCCTGGCGCGCCTGTTGCGCGTGGAACCCTCTCCCTTGCCTTCAAGCCTCACGCGCGCGAGGGACGGTGAACTGGTCTCCACGGCGGGCTAGTCAGGCTTCAAGGCCAGGCTTACCGGTCAGCTATGGGAGCCGTGCCCTCAGCTAGACTTTGGCCAAAGGCGGGAGCAAAAGGCGGGATACGTCAAGGGCCCCACTTCCTGAGACACGGTCTGTGAAAAGTCAGGCAGAGCGTATGAGGGGGAGGAGGAGACGCAAGGCCTTGGTGGGACGCGAGCGGAAGTGCTGGCGGAGAGGGGCGATCTGCGTTGTGCCGGTGCGACGAAGCAGGGTAAGGGCGAGATTGCGCAGGGCAGCCATGACTTGGGGCGCTGCGCCGCCCTGCACCTGTGAGCGGTCTTCGCCAAAGGTGACGTCCCGCACCCAGTGTCGGCTCTCAATCGTCCAGTGGCCCCGAATGAGGGCGAGCAAGGCAGCGGGATCGGCCTGACGGGGCGACAGTGCGGTGATGAGATAGACGGTCTCCGTCGTCGTTTTCTTTTTGGACTGGACGGTGCGGACCAGACGGGCGATCTGTGCGAGGCGCGGGAAGGGAAAGTACTGGCGCAGGTAGGCAGTGAGGCGCGTGCTGGCGCACAGGGTGCGCGTTTCGAGGCGTCCCCTCTGCCGCTCCGTGGTGTGAGCGGTACGCATCGTGGCGCGCGGGTCGTCGAAATAGGCTGCCAGTTCGGCGCGGAGACGCGGCTGGTTATCTTTGACGGTCAGGAGATAGGCTCCGCCGTGGTCGAGAATGCACTGGGCCAGGGCGGTTTGCGTGTGCAAGGCGTCCGCGGTGACGACCCGCCCCCGGAGAGGAAGGTAGGGCAAAATCTCGCGCGCGACGGGGATTTCGTTGGTTTTGTCGTCCACGCGCACCTGCACCAGCGTTTCCTGTGTGCGATGCGTGGAGACGGAGAGCAGATGCGGAGCTGGGTGTGTCGCCGTGCGGGCGCCGCGCACGACTTTGCCGTCCAGTGCGAGAGGCTCCCGATCCCGGAGAGGGCGCGTTTGTTGCACCCACGAGGCCAAAGCCCGCTCGACATGCGCCGCCCAAAGCAGCGGGAGCAGACGCCGATAGAGCGATCCCGTTGGGGTGAGGTGGCGACGCGCTCCACAGACGCGCGCGAGCACCGTCCGCTGATCCCGTGTCCAACGCCCGACCGCTTCCAAGGAATTGCAGTCGCACAAGAGAGCGGCGACCAGGCAAGTCAGCAAAAAAGGCAGATCATAGCGTTGCCCCCGCCGCTGGCGTGGGTCGGGAATGGACGCGAACGCCGCTTGAAGCGTCCGCAAGCGCGTATCCGTAAACAACGCGGCACGTTCCGCAGCGCTCAGCGCAGCGAAAAAGGAGGGGACGGGCGTATCCTGCATGAGGGACGGGCTCCTTGTCATGGACGGGTTGGTGTCACACCCTTACCCTACCAGCGGGAGCTCTTCCTCTTTCTCTCGACTTTTCACAAACCGTGCTTCCTGAGAAAAAAGGCCCCGCTGATGCTCCCGCCTGCCCCTATTATGGATGCGTCAGCAGACCTCGCCAGAGGTTGGAGGTTCTCCCGCACTCCGGATGACGCCGTTTTAGAGCTTATTTGAAGAGAGGGGTGTGGGGCGACGGTCTATATCTACTGTTTAGCCCGGCACTCATGAAAAACCTCGAAGGAGGCCTGTCACATCTTTCGGCGTCAAGGGAGGTTATGTCTGACACGACATCGCGAACGAGAATCGAATGACACAAGAAGGTTTCTTTCAATTCGCCGGTTTGTCTCGCTCCTTTAATGAACCTAGCCATCGATTCTTTGAACGCACAACGCTACTTCGTCCCTCAACCTATATCATCAGGAGTACGGGAGAGCCGCCTCCTAAAGGCGAGGCCTGCGGTAGCCCGTGCGTTTTCAGCCACGATTCGTGCATGTCGACGTAGCCCCTCCTCAGGCGAGGCCTGCGCGAGATACCCCACCCAGCTGTCGCGCACCGTCATTGCGCGGCAGGTGCGTGCCGCGATCGACGATATCGGGCTCGGTCAGTACGCCATGCCACGGTCATGGGCAGAGGCAAGCGAGAGGCATCAGTTACTCTACACCGATCGACTGCGGCGCTTGCAATACTGACCTGCCCTTATGTCCTATTTTTGCCCGAATCCTGGCTTACCCCGCTGAGGAGAGAGGCGCGCGGTCACCGATCTTGATTAATGAACGCATTTCATCTATACTGTCGCTGAAAGCCGTTCATTTATTAGGGAGAAATCATGCCGCGTCGTGCCGACCCCCACCGCCGCGCCGCCATCCTTGCCGCCGCGCGCGCCGTCTTCCTCACCGAGGGGTATGCCGATGTGCGGGTCACTGCGATCGCTGCCCGCGCTGGCGTCGCTGCCGGGACCCTCTACCTCTACTTCGACTCTAAGGAGGCCATCGCCCTCGCCCTCGTCGACGACGTTCTCGCCCGCATGCACGAGCACCTGGCTCCCTGTCTCGCGCAGCTCGACACGCCGGCAGGGGTCGCGGCGCTCGTGCATGAAGCGCTGGCGTTCGCGTCCATGGAGCAGCACCTCATGCGCTTGCTGCCCGCCGACGTCCTGCTCCGTAAGGCCACCACCCCACCCGTTTCGCCCTCGCCCGCGCGCCGCCGCTTGCGCGAGGCGCTGAGCCGTGCCCTTGCGGAGGGCATGCGCCGGGGTACGATCCGCTCCTACGACCCTGCTGTCCTCGCCGAGGCCGTGATCGGCCTCGTGACCTGGGCCATCGAGGCCTGTTTCCAGCGCGACGAGGATGATTCGGCCCCGTACGAGCCGACCGTTGCGCGCTTTCTCCAGATGGCCCTCTTGGCCGCCCCACAGATGGAGGAGGGAGGATGAGGCGCATCGTTGTCACGCGCGGTTAAGCGGAACCGGCTGACAGCGATGGCGACTGTATGATGGTCTGCGCTACCCCACGACGGCGTGCTCTTGCCGCTGTCGAACGTCGGTCTCGTCTCCCTGAAAGGTGTGACCCATGCACACGATCCTTGTTCTACTGAATTTCCTCGTCTCCCTCGCGTCAGCCGTGGCAGCCGTGATTGCTCTGATCCGACCAGCCGCTTTCTCCGGCTCGCGTCACGTTGTAAGCGGTGAGCTATTCTACGTGCGTATGTATGCGGCGCGCTCCATTCCGTTCGGGTTCGCAGCGGGACTCCTGCCGTTATGGCCGGGAGGGCCAGCGGTCGCGTGGGTCCTCTTCACGGCCGCTGTGATTCAAATCGTGGATGTCGTCATTGCGGCGGGGAAGAAGGAGCGGGGGATGATGATCGGCGCATCGATCGGAGCGCTCGTGCATCTCCTCTGCGGCCTTGCGATCAGGTAGGTCCTGTCGGTCCGTGTTGACCGTCGTCTCGCTGGGTGTTCCGACGAGAGTCAACGCCGCGGCCGCCGACACAGCGCTCGCGGTTGACCGCGTGACGCTGTCGTAACCATTTAGGGCAAGACTAACCCCCATGATCTGGGGAGACTCTTATCCCCTACAGCTCAGACCCCACCAAAGGTCGGGCTACGCCGGCGTGCAGTCCCTGTGGCCGAAACGGCAGCGACGGGATGCGCTAATCTCTTGTGGCTGGCCCGAGGTCCTGTCACGCTGGAAAAGCTAAGGTGATATGCGACACGAGCGGAGACCGTGACCGATCATAATCCGACCTCCGCCGCCGCATTCTGCGTGAAGAGCGAACCCTCCCGGATGTACTTGCGGACCATCGGCAAGCTCTTGTGGCCGGTCTGGGCCATAATGACGCGCTCGGCCACCCCCGCCTGTGCGGCCGCTGTAGCCAAGCCTGCCCGGAGAGAGTGACCGGCGTAGCGCGCCGGATCAAGACCGGCCGCCGCGGCCGCATTCTTCACGACGCGGGCCACCGTCTTATCGGAGAGGCGCGTGCGGCGGAGGTGGCCGTGCCGATCCACGCCGCGAAAGACGGGACCCTCCATGACCTGGGCAGCCGCCAGCCAAGCGCGGACGGCGCGGACGGGGCAAGTGGCCGGTTTCGAGCCGTAGGGGATGCCGATGGTGCGGCCCGCGCCTTCCTGGTCGGTCTTGCTCCGCTGGAGACGGACGGTCAGGCCATCGTCGCTCCAGGTCAGGTCGGCTACATCCAGGGAGACCAGTTCGGAGCGGCGGAACGCGCCGGCGAAGCCGAGCAGGAGCAGGGCGCGGTCGCGCTGGCCGTGCAGGGTGGGTGGGAGGTGCTCCACCATGGCGCGGATCTCACGGGTGACGGCAGGGGCCTTGCCCGCCTGGGCCGTCCCGTTCTGGCGACGGATGCCGGTCATGATCTGCCGGACAGCGCGATCGGCGGTCGGCGTATCGAGGTCGGCGGCCTTGTGGGCCTGCGAGATGGCGGTGAGGCGGCGCTGGAGGGTCAAGGTCTTGAGAGTCGCGGCGCGGTCGGAGAGGTAGAGGACGAGGGTCTCGGGCGAGGCAGGCAGGGCAGTGCGGCCGTGGACCCCGCACCAGGCGGTGAAGTCGGCCCAGTCCGCGCGGTAGGCGCGGCGCGTGTTCGAGGCCCGGGACTCACGCGCATAGTGGTGGGCCCGCTCCTGCGCACTATATAAGGAAGGGGAGTGTGCCTCTTCAATGGCGACCACGCCGACGGCCGTCGTTGATCCGACGCGATCAGACATTAGGCCCCACCCTGTTACTGCACATAGTTAATCCTCACTCCCACAACAGAACCGCACACCAAAAGGGAAGGTGCTGGCGATGTCCTACAGGGGCGGTGCCCGTCGGGGCAGCCAGTCGTTGTCCAGGTCATCGGACTCTCCTGTGTTGACGTTTTAGTTGACGTTTTAGCGGATCTCGGGAACGAGAAGGCGGAGCATGGTGACGCCAGCATAATCCTCGGTGTTATGGGTGAGCAGGGGAAGATCAAGGGCGAGGGCCGTGGCCGCGATCCAGGCGTCCGCCGTGGCAATTGGTCTGCCGTGCCGGCGCGCACCATCGACGACCTCGGCCCACGTGCGACAGAGAGAGCGATCGGGGAGAACAAGAGCAAACTGGGCGAGAAACGTCGCCATGCGCGCGAGCCGGGCAGGACCCCAGGCACGCTGGATGATCCAGCGGTCAAGCTCAGCCACCGTCATAAAGGAGATAAATGACGCACGCCCCATCACGGCGTGTTGATAGGGGGCGGCACGTGTATCTCCCCGCATGATATGGGAGAGCACGTCTGTGTCGATAACGCACCCTTCAAGCACGTCCCTCATCCCGTCGCCACGCGCGCAGTGCCTCGACAAAGACATCAGGATCGTCGGCAGGGTCAGTCGGCCACAGATCGGTCGTGAGTGCCTCAACACTCGTGATCGGCCCGACGCCCTGCACGGCGGCGAGAGCCGACGCCGATAGGGGCGAGCGTGTCATGAAGTCATGTCCACTCATCGTCGCCGGCCCCATGCGCTCTGTCAGTGCATCCGTCTCTCGTGCGGACTGGGGGGCGGCCAAACGGCGGAGATAGGTGAGGGCCGTCGGCGCCTGCTCGTCAGAGAGGGCATCAACTAAAGAGTGCAGATCATCGCGCATCGCCATCGATCCTCTCCTTTCAGCAGTCACCTCCAGTATAGCACAACGCTCGTCTAAATGTCCGATAACCTTACATTATCGGATATTAGAGCCCCGCGGTGCTATATTAGACATGATGCGTGAAGGGAGAGGTCCGATGGCGATACGTGATGATCTGCACTCTTTAGTCGATGCTCTCTCGGACGAGCAGGCGTCGGAGGCTCTCAGCTATCTTCGCTGTTTGGCTGAGCCCATGCCTGAGCCCTATACCGATGCGCTGACCGCGCGTATGGGGCCGGCGACCATCAGTGGGCACGACGTCATGACGCGCCCCTCTCCCTCTCTCACGGAGTTGGCGGCGGCGCAGGGCATTGGTCCTATCGCAAGCGTCGATGCTCTCACGACGGACCTCTGGCCCACGGATCCCGCGCAAGACCCTGATCGCTTCTCCGAGACGCTCCCCGCGTGGCGGCGGGACGACGAGCAGACCTGAGGGAACCCTTGAGAGACGGGGCGGGCAGTACGTAGGTCATCGCTGCGCGGCGGCCTATTGCGTTTATTGCGAATATCGCTATACTGAAGAGAGCGGACGTGTGCATTGGGGGAGGGGTGGTCGATGATAACACCGACTGAGGGAGTGGTCGTGCAGGCGACGCCTGACGATATGCAGGGGCTCCGTGACTTCGAGCAGATGGGTGACGCGGTGCATCTGGTCGGTCCCGACGGCGCGCCTGTGGCGTTGCCTGTACCTGTCTACGAGATTCTGCGCCATGCTCTTCCCCTGCTCATGCGGGGAGAGAGCGTCTCGCTGCTCCCGGTGCAGACGGAGCTGACGACCCAACAAGCAGCAGCGGTGCTGGGTGTCTCGCGTCCTTACCTTATTAAGCGGCTTGATGCGGGCGACCTGCCCTTCCAGAAAACAGGGACGCACCGCCGTATCCGTCTGGGCGATCTGTTGGCCTATAAACAGCACCGTGAGCAGGAGCGCGCGGCGCACCTCACGCGTCTGACGCAGATCAGCCAAGACCTTGGCCTGTACACGTCGTAATGCCCCTACGCACGGTTGTCCTGGATGCCAACGTCTTGGTCATGGCCGCGCTCCGCGATACGCTGCTGCGTGCGGCTGATGCCGCCCTCTACCGTCTTGCGTGGAGTGAGGATATCCTTGCCGAGGTTGAACGCACGCTTGTCGACAAAGGGATGACGACGAAGCTCCAGGCACGGCTTCTCCTGGATGTTATGCGCGCGGCATTCCCTGATGCGGCTGTCACAGGGTACCGTGCGCGGCTGTCCCACATGACAAACGACCCCAAGGATCGTCACGTGCTCGCAGCCGCCGTCACCGCCGGGGCCCCGGTCATCGTGACGGCCAACCTCAAGCACTTTCGCGCGGAGGCACTTGCCCCCTACGCCATCACTGCGCAGTCCCCCGATGACTTTCTGTGCGACCTCTCTGCGTCATCCCCTGAGCGTCTTGGTCAGATCATCCGTGCCCAGGCACGTGACCTCGTGCGTCCTCCCCTGTCCGTGCCCGCGCTGCTCTCTCTGCTTGCTCGCCAGCAAGCCCCGCAGTTTGCAGCCCGATTCTCTGCGTACATGATGCCGGGTGAAGAATAGCGGGTTTATTATGTGTAGAAAGAGAGGGGACAGCGATGAGTGAGCGCACTGGGGAGGTTATCGTCGTACCGACGGACGACCCCCGTACCCTTTCCTTATATAAGGTAGAGGAACGGGCGCGGCACTACGCCCGCGAGTCACGCGCGGCCAACACGCGCCGCGCCTACCGCGCCGACTGGGCCGACTTCACTGCCTGGTGCGAGGAGCACAGCCGCACGGCGTTGCCGACGTCTCCCGAGTCCGTCGTCCTCTACCTCTCCGACCGCGCCACCGCCCTCAAGCCCGCGACACTCCAGCGCCGCCTGGCCGCGATCTCCCAGGTCCATAAAGCGGCCGACCTCGATGCGCCCACGACCGACCGCGCCGTACGTCGCGTCATGACCGGGATCCGCCGCGAGAAAGGGTCAGCACAGACGGGGAAATCGCCGGCCGTGACGAAGGACATCAAGGCGATGGTGGCGGTACAGCCGGTGACCCTGCGCGGCCGGCGGGATCGCGCCCTCCTGCTCCTCGGGTTCGCCGGGGCCTTTCGCCGCTCTGAACTCGTCGCCCTCGACGTCGGCGACGTCACGGCGACGGACGACGGACTGATCGTCCAGCTCCGCCGCTCCAAGACGGACCAGGAAGGTTCCGGGCGGACCATCGGCATCCCCTATGGGTCGAAGCCCGAGACCTGCCCGGTCAGGGCCGTACGCACCTGGCTCGCGTCGGCCGCCATCACCGAGGGTCCCCTCTTCCGCGGCGTCGACCGGCATGACGTCCTGGCCAAGACGCGCCTCTGCGATAAGACCGTGGCCCGTGTCGTGAAGCACGCGGCCCAGACGGCGGGTCTCGATCCAGCCCGCTACGCCGGCCACTCCCTGCGCGCAGGTCTCGCCACGGCAGCAGCGCAGGCCGGCGTCTCCGAGCGCGTCATCATGGCCCAGACCGGTCACAAGAGTTTACCGATGGTCAGGAAGTACATCCGGGAGGGTTCGCTCTTCACGCAGAATGCGGCAGCGGAGGTGGGGCTGTAAGGGCTCCCCCTTGCGCGCAGCACGTCTAGACGACCACTGCCCTCTTGAACGTCATGACAAAGTACTATATTATGTAAGTATTCCATGACACTCAAAGAATGGAGCGGCAGCGAACGTGACCTCACCTCCACGCCCTAACCACAAGGGGCTCTGGCACCACGCAGCCGATTATGGTGGATACTTTACGACGGCACAGGCCCGCACGTATCACATCATGCCTCGCTTACTCGCGTATCATGCCGAGACGGGCCGCTATCAGCGTATCCACCACGGCCTCTAGCGACTCCGCGACTTTCCGCTCTCGCCCTATGAGGACATTTTGGCAGGCTGGTTCGCTATAGGTATGCGAGCAGGATACGTGCAAAAGTAGGACATAGCGGAGGAGAATTCTATGTGCCCGATGGCTTCCAACCGTCAAACGCCGGGCTCAATGTCTGCTAATTGTTCAATGCAGACATAAACGGACTGAACATACGCCTCTGATGTCTGCTAATCCCACCTGTAAACCCGTCTCGTGATGTCTGCTAACATCTTCGTGGTAGCCAGATCCCCTATTAGAGGCTCCAAACGGCCGATTCTATGTCCTACTTTTACACGTATCCTGCTCGCATACCGTGATCGCCTCATCGGCTACTCTTTGGCGCGCGAGGGCATTGACGCGTCCACCGTCGCGGCCTTTCTCTCCCGTCTCGCCGCTGCGGGCATACAGCCGGACGAGGTCATCACGGACGGCTCGACGCTCTACCCCAGCGTCCTGGCCGAGATCTGGCCCCAGGCCGGACACTCCGCCACGATTCGCTTGACACATGTTTGCAGCGACCAATGAGACGGTTTCGAGGCTTAGCCGGCCCGTACTGACGCCCTTCCATGCGTGCAGACGGTCTGATTGACGTGTGAGGGGACCACTTTTTGTCGCACCGTCCGTGACAAGTATGTGTCAAGGCAACCGTGGCGAGGCGTCGGCCGCGCATCAACTCTGCCTCTTCCACGAGACGCGCCGCATCACGACCGCCGTGCAGGAGGTGATCCGCCAGGTGCGGCGCGCCCTCCCCACACCGCCGCATCGGCGTGCTGGGGGCAAAGGGGGACCCGTGCGGCCGTATCCGCCGAGCGACAACCCGCATGACCCGGCGGTGCAGCGCTGGCACGGCAGAGCTGGTCCGAGCGATCGATCACACGCCAGCTTGGCCTCAACCGGCGTACAGTGCATGCCTGGCTGCAGGACGCTCCGGTGCCCGAGGGCAATCTCCACCTGGTCGGGGCGCCGTCCGCGCCCCTACCCCCAGCACGCCTCCGCCGGACGCCCGCCCTAGTCGCACACCTGCAGCATCTGGCCGCGGACGGCCTCTCCTACGTCGCGATTGCCCGGCAGACCGGCCTGTATCGGGTCACCGTCTCGGCCTGGCTGCGCGCGGCCGCGCTCGCGCCGCCCGTTGACGCTGGGGAGAACGGCACTGCAGCGCAGACGGCTGGTCCGTCCGTTCTGCCGTCCGTGCATCGCAGGCATACTCCGCTCGCACCGCCGGCGCCGTGGGCGACGTGGGACGAGGTGCGGCAGGTGCGGGAGGCGCTGCGGGAGCACCGCGGCGTGTTGCTGCGCCGACCAACACACCTGAACGCAGCCCAGCAGTCGCAGGTGGAGACGCTCCTGGCCAGTCCCATCGGGCCGACGCTGCGCATGGTACGCACCTTCCTCACGGACTGGTACACCCTCCTCCGCGAGGAGGACGGACGCCGTCGGTCACGGGAGGACGCGCAGGCCCGCTACGACGTCTGGCGGGGAGACCCACGCGACGAGGCTCTGACTCCTTGACGCCGCGTTCTTGCCGTGATGACTCCCGAACGCTTCAGCCATGTCAGTCAATTCCTACGCACGCCGGCCTGGGAGGCGACGAACAATGGTGCAGAACGGGGAGGGCGTGCCTTTCGGCACGGGCAAGGGCCGCACTTTACCCTGCGTAGCATGGCGTCTCTTGACGATGCGCTTAAAGTGCAGGCTTATCGTCAAAAGGAGCGTGCGGAAGCGACTGCACGGCAGGCTCCCGCATCCAGTCGTCGAGGACGACGGGTGTATGGGCAAACCAGGACACAACCAGTCACTGCATCGACGGCAGCATGATGGCCATGGCCAACGTCAAGTACGCAGTCTCTCACTCCCTGGTGCAGTTTAAGCCGTCCAATCACATCCACGCGACAACGGTGCTGGGCGCACCTGGCGCGCGACATCCACACGCTGCGGGAGCGCTACCCCGACCAGCCGGATGTCATGGACTGGTGTACCGCCGCCCTCGCGCTCAAGACCAAGGCTCTCGCGCTCGACACGACGACGCTCACCCTCCGCCAACGAGCGCGTGACGCGACCGTGCTCGAACGGCAAGCGCATGCCCTAGCGCGGAGCTACGGGAAGACTCCCGACCATCCGGCTCACGTCTTGGCCAAGCGCCTCTATCGCTATGAGGGCGAACTCTTCACCTTCATCCGCGTGCCCGGCGTCGCCGCCACTAACAATCTGGCCGAACGGGCCATCCGTCCCTTTGTCATTGCTCGCAAGATCAGCGGCGGCACCCGCAGCCCCACGGGCTCCCAGATCCGCTGCGATCTGGCCACCGTCTTCCATACCTGGGCTGCCCGTGGCCTCAACCCCTTCACCGCCTGCCTCGCTGCGCTCCAAACCTCTTTCCCTCAAGTCTGAACAGTTACAGACCCCCGTGTGGCCCCTGCTGCGTGTATGCTAGGAGGATAGCGCGCCCTCTGGCGACGCGCTCAGACGCGCAAGGAGTTCTCATGCGAGAGGAACCGCCGACGACCGCGCACCTCTGGGCACAGCGTGTGCTTCTCTCTTCTGGCTCCAAGGAGGGCCGGGAGCCCGTGGCCCTGGCGGAAGCGACCCTTCACGCCGAGGCGCGCCTGCAGCGGCGTTTGGTCGAGCTCGTGGGCGTGCGCGGGTATGCCGCCCTCCTCGCCCGCGCCGTGCGTCTCGCCCAGGCCGAGGTCCCGGCCCTCGCGTCGGTCACGGTGCGCGCTGGAGCCCAGGAGCCCCTGCACGGCGTCCGCGCCTTCGCGGAGTCCGCCGCGGCGCGGGGCGCCCCGCGCGTCGCCGAAGCCGGCTTGATTGCCCTCCTGGCCCAGATCATCGCGCTGCTCATCACCCTTATCGGCGAGGATCTCGTTTTCCGCCTCGTCCATGAGGTCTGGCCCGAGCTAACCCCCGTTGTCATTGTGAAGGAAGGACACCTATGAGCGAGACTCCACGCGTCGCCATCACGCGGCTGCCCACGGGCGTGCCCGGCCTGGACGAGGTCCTGGGAGGCGGGTTGCCCGAGTATGCCTTCACGGTCGTCGCCGGCGCACCGGGGACCGGCAAGACCACGCTGGCCCACCAGATCCTCTTTACCCTGGCCTCCCCGACGCGCCGCGCCCTGTATGTCAGCGTGATGGGCGAACCCACACTCAAGATGCTGCGCTACCAGCAGCAGATGGCCTACTTCGATCCCGCCAAGGTCGGCGCGAGCATCGACTTTGTGAATCTGAGCGACGCGGTCCTGAGCGGAGACCTGGAGGAGGTGCTCGCGGACATCGTGCGGCGGGTGGACGAGCGTGAACCGGGCCTCGTCGTGCTCGATTCTTTTCACAACATCGTGCGTCTGAGCGCCGGGCAAGAGGCAGGTCAGCTCGACGTCGCGGGCTTCGTGCAGCGCCTGGCCCTCCACCTCACGAGCTGGCAGGCCACGACCTTCTTACTGGGGAACTACCGCGAGGCCGACCTCAGCACCGACCCCGTGTTCACCGTCGCCGACGGCGTGCTCTGGCTCTCGCAGAGCGCTGTCCGCAACTCGGTCGTGCGCAAGCTGCAGGTGGTCAAGATGCGGGGGCAGGCCTTGATGCCGGGCTTGCACACGGCGCGCCTTGACCAGACGGGTCTCCAGGTGTTCCCGCGTATCAGCGCCAGCTGGGAGCGGAGCGCGCGGACCGGGGAGCGGGACCGCGGCGCCACGGGCGTGCCGGGGTTGGACGCGTTGGTGGGCGGAGGGGCGCTGCGGGGCGATGCGCTCATGGTGAGCGGCCCCTCGGGCACGGGCAAGTCGATCCTGGCGGCGCAGTTCATCGCGGAAGGTGTGCGCGCGGGCGAACCAGGGGTGATCGCCGTGTTTGAAGAGCATCCGCGGGAGTATGTACGGCGGGCCCGGAGCCTGGGCCTGGATCTCGAGGAGATGGTGCGCCAGGGCACGCTCGCGCTCATCTACATCCGGCCGCTGGACCTCTCGCCGGACGAGACCCTGGGGGCCATCGAGGACGCGGCCCACCGGGTCGGGGCGCAGCGCGTGGTCATCGATTCCGTCTCGGGCTTCGAGCTGGCCTTGGCCCCCAGCTTCCGGCAGGATTTCCGCGAGTCCCTCTACCGGTTGGTGGGGGCGCTGACGGGGACGGGCGTCACGGTGCTCATGACCATGGAGATCGTGCAGACGACGAGTGAGCTGCGCTTCAGTCCCTATGTCATCTCGTTCTTGACCGACGACATCCTGCTGCTGCGGCATATCGAGATCGCCGGGCAGTTGCGCAAGAGTCTGGCCGTGATCAAGATGCGCAACAGCGACCATAGCAAAGAGTTATGGCTCTACGACATCACGGGACAGGGCCTGGTGATCCGCGAGAGTCTGCGCGACGCGCAGGGCCTCGGCGTGGCCCGGGCGACGCGGCGCGCGGGGACCGGGAGTCGCGCCTTTCCCGGGCTGACCGAGGAGGAGGCGACCGTGCGGGAGGCGTTGTGGGAGGGGGGAGGGGCGACGGTCGACGTGCTGGCGCGGCGTGTCGGGCGGGAGGCGCAGGACCTCCTGACCATGCTCGAGCGCCTCGTCGCCCTGGGGTATGCCGCTCACAGCGACGAGGACGAAGCCGTGTATTCCCCGGTGGCGCGGGCGCCGTGGTAGCAGGATTGCGTCGCCCCCGCGCGACGACCATGAGGCGGACGCCTGGAGGGATCAATGAGCGCACCTAAGGGATCGTCGGGCGCGCGTCCGACCTTGGCGGAGCTGCGGGACGTCAACGAGCGGCTGCTCATGGCCGCGCTGCGGGCGCAAGAGTTGGCGGCGGCGCTGCAGGTCGAGCAGGCGACGCTGGAGACCGAGCGCGCACGTCTCGCCGTCATTCTGGCGGAGATGGGAGACGCCGTCCTGGTCACGAGCGCGACGGGAGCGCTCCTGCACACGAACGCGGCCTACGCGCGCATCGCGGGCGGCGCGGCCCGCCCCCTCGCCCCCCAGGACGCGCAGGGGCGCGCCCTCCGAGACGCCCCAGGCGCGGGCGGGGCGCGGCGAAAGATTCAGCCAGGAGTTCACGCTGAGGGCCGCGGACGGGAGTCAGCGCTGGTACGAAGCCAACGGAGAGCCGCTGCACGACCCCGGGGCCGGACACGCCGTCGTGGTCATCCGCGACATCACCGCGTCGAGCGCCCAGCGCCGCCTCCAGGATGAGTTCCTCGCGCTGGCCAGTCACGAGCTGCGGACGCCGCTGACCTCGATCCGGGGCTACATCGACCTTCTCCACGGACGCGTGCGGCGCACGAGCGGCGACGAGCGCCTCCTTCTCTATGCGACGCAGGCCCTGAGCCAGATGCGCCGGCTCACGGCGTTGGTGGGCGACTTAACGGACGTGGCGCGTTTGCAGAGCGGCAAGCTGACCCTCGTCCGGTCCCGCCTGGAGTTGGCCCTGCTGGTGGAGCGCGTCGTCGCGACGGCGCGGGACTTGCCGCCAGGGCACACCATTGATCTTGAGGCCGCCGCCGCCCCCCTCTGGCTGGAGGGCGACGCGGGGCGCTTGGAACAGGTCCTCTTCAACCTCCTCACCAACGCCTTCGCCCATGCGCCCAGCGCCACGCCGGTCGTGGTGCGGACGCGGCGCGTGGGGAACGAGGCCGTGCTGGAGGTGCAAGATGGTGGGCAGGGCATCGCGGCGTCCCAGTTGCCCCATCTTTTCGAGCGCTTCTACCAGGTGGCGCGCCCCGATCGTCCCGCGCAGGGGGGGCTGGGGCTGGGTTTGTTTATCTGCCAGGAGGTCGTCACGGCGCACGGCGGCCGGATCACGGCCGCGTCCACGGAGGGCGCAGGGACGACGTTCACCGTCTGGTTGCCGCTGAGCGACACCACGCCGGACGGGGCAGGACTCCCTCCCGCCTGAGCGGTCTGCCGCCGGGCCGCGCACGTCCTGACCCGTGTGCCCCCCGCCGGTGTCCTTTTGAGGGTAGGTTAGCCATTACGCCACATATAGGGGTCAGACAACGATTCCTGCGTAGGACAGCCATTTGACAATAACTAATCCAAAGAGTGACTAACAGGACCGCGACCTCGTACGTGCGGCGGTATGGCGCTCATTGACAGAGCCTTTCTGCGGTCTCCAAGAAAGGCTGATAAAGAGTAGGACCGGCAAACTGCATGGTGTAGAGACCCGTAGACACTCTCTCAAGGAAGCCCCATTCCCAGATTGCTGTTTCATCAACACCGGTTGCCGTGGCGAGCAACCGACAATAACCGTGCGCTAGGGCGGATGCATCTCCGGCCAGCAGGTGTGGTGACCAATCCCGCAGCACAACGCCGAGGTCGTACGCGGGATCAGCCAAGAAGCCGTCAGGGTCCACAAAAACGAACCCTGATTCTGCGCCGGCCCGGGGCGTCGAGACGCGCAACGCATTGCCAGGATGGGGGTCGCCATGCACAACGACGCACCTGTCTAGGTCGAAGGCGGCGGCCCTGGATGCGGAGTAGGCGATCGCTTGGTCTCGGACGCGTTCCGAGCACGGACGGCCCAGCGATTCCCATAGCCGCCCTACCAGTTGACCCAACTGCGCGGCCTTCTCTGTGGCTGGCTCGACCGTTGCATTGTCCCAGCGTGGCACGGTCCACGCCTGTCGCAACGTCTGCCCCAGCGCGCGCATCTGCTGCTCCGGCGTCAGCTCAAGCGTGTCCATCGGGGTACCAAGAGCTTCTTGGAGGACTGCATAGCGCTCGGTATCATGGGCGAGAAGTCGCACATACCCATGGCCATTGGCGGCCTCAAGCAGGCGGACTGCATCCCGGAAGCCATCGTCGGGAAGAGACAGCTTCAGCACCGCAGCGCCACCATTGCGTGTGATAGCGCGACAAACGTACGATGAGGTCCCCCCGCTGAAGGGGTCTCCGACGGTGATCGACCACTGCCGCTCGAGATCAGACACCAATCTGGGGAGTCGCGCAAGCCACTTTGTGCCGCGAACGCCTAGATGTTCCGCCTTTTGCCGCACCACGGGTTGCACATCCAAGGGGGCTCTCCGTTCACTGCGCCTCCCGTTTTCAAAGAACGCTTTTTCTCTGGACCGTGAGGGGATAGATGGCGTACCGACCTCATCATACACCCACGCATCATAAGGGGATCAGAGTCATCTTTCTTGTTTCTCTTCTCATAAGTAGATGTAGCCAAACTGGTCCGCGAAGGGACATTAGCGGTCCGGTTCTGCTGCGTTGGGCCGGTTTGGCGGTCCAGTCGGGATGTGGTATCCTAGCGAATACTGGACCCCTAACCGGATTGGGGCGCTAACACAGGGGCGGATGGGATGCGACAGGAACTGGCGACCTGGCAGGGCGAGATGGCGCGGACGACGGGGCTCGCGGCGGCAAGTATCGCCGAGTACGCGCGCGACGCCGTGGCCTTCGTCACCTGGCTCGAACGCGGCGGCTTCGCCGGGACGCCGGCCGAGGTGACGGCGCAGGACGTGCGCGACTATCGCGATGCCCTGCTCGACGCCGGGCGCGCCCCCGCCACCATCAACCGCGCTCTGGTCAGCCTCGGCCTGTTCCTCACTGCCGCCGGCCGGACCGCCGACAATCCGGTGCGGATGGTGGACCGCATCGACGTGGTGGAGCGGCCGCCGCAGGCCCTCGCGCGTACGGAGTGGAACGCAGTCCGTCGCGCGGCGGCCGCACGCGCGACCCGTGACCACGGCCTGGCGCTCGCGCTGGTGTGCCTGATGCGCTTCGCCGGCCCGCGCGTCGGCGAGGTCGCCGCGCTCGCGCTCCCCGACGTGCGTCTCACGGCGCGACGGGGGCTGCTCGTGATCCGGCGCGGCAAAGGACTCAAGCATCGCGAGGTGCCCCTGGTGCTGGAGGCGCGCGAGCCGCTGCAGGACTACCTGGAGCATCGGCGCGATCTGGCCGACCGTCGCGCGCGTACGGCTGCGGCCTGGGGCGATCCGCCGCCGGCGTGGGCGGCGTGGCCGGACAGCATGCTCTTCCTGGGCCAACGTGGACCGCTGGGTGAGCGGGGCATCCGTAAGATCGTGGCGGCGCTGGGGCAGGCGGCCAAGCTCGACGCCCCGCTCTCGCCGCACGACCTGCGCCACACCTTTGCCACGGCGCTGCTCGACCCGGCGGCCTACGACCTGGTCCGCCCGGCCCTGCCGATCACCACGGTGCAGGCGCTGCTCGGGCACGCCGCCATCACCACCACGGCCCTCTACACCCGCCCGTCCCCGGCCGACCTGGCGCGCCTGATGGGCGACCGGGCCGACGCCCGCTAGCCCACGCGCACGAGGATCCACGATGGCCCGCCTCGACGACACCGCCTACCCCCGCCTCACGGCCCACGTCTCCGCGCGCGACCTGGCGCTGGTGTATACCCCGACCTGGGAGGACGTCGCGCTCGCCAACGGGGCCACCAAGGGGAGCGCCGCGCGCGTCTGCTTCCTCGTGCAGCTCAAGACCTACCAGCGCCTGGGGTATCCGATCCGCCTGGATGCGGTCCCCACCCCGATCGTGGAGCACATCGCGCACAGTGTGGGGGTGACGACCCCGCTCAGCATCGCCGGCTACGACACCTCGGGCACGCGCCAGCGCCATCTCGGCGTCGTCCGCGCCCATTTGCAGGTGCAGCCCGTCGGGCCAGCCGCTCGGCGCGTCATGCTCGGCGCGCTGGTCGAGGCAGCGCGCACCAAGCACGACCTGGCCGACCTGATCAACGTCGCCGTCGAGGAGTTGGTGCATCGGCGCTACGAACTACCCGCCTTCGACACCCTCGACCGCGCCGCACGCCACGTCCGCGCCGCGGTCAACCGTGCCCTGTACCGGCAGGTGTCCACCGCCCTCACGCCGGAGGCGCGGGCCGCGATCGACGCGCTCTTCATCGGCGACCTGGCGACCCGGCGCACGCCCTGGAACGACCTCAAGGCCGAGCCGCGCAATCCCACCATCGCGCACCTCAGGGAACTGATCGTGCGGCAGCGCTGGATCGCGGCGCGCAATGTGGGCGTGGCGGCCCTCGCCCTGGTCCCACCGGTCAAGGTGCAGCACCTCGCGGCCGAGGCCATGACGCTGGACGCCGCGCGCATGGCGACGGTGGAGCCGCGCAAACGCTACACGCTGGCGGCGGCGCTCTTGTCCAGGCGCGCGGCCCAGGCGCTCGACGACCTGGGCACGATGTTCACGCGCCAGATGCGCCGCCTCCACAGCGCCGGCAAGGAAGCGCTGGCCGACTACCGCGCCCAGGCGGCGCCCCGCACCGACGCGCTCGTCGTCACCTTGCGCGATCTGGTCGTCGCCCACGGGCAGGACGCGGAGCGTTTCGCGGCGATGGACGCCGTGATCAACGGCCGGGGTGGTGATATCCTCATCGAGGAGTGCGGAGGAGTGCGACGCCCACCTCGCCCACGCCGGCAGCAACTACTACCCGTTCCTCTGGCGGCTCTACCGCAGCCACCGCGCCACCCTGTTCGCCTTGCTTGACAGCCTCACCCTACGCGCCACCACCCAGGACACGGGCGTCGAGGAGGCCGTGCGTTTCTTGCGCGCGCAGGCAGGACGCACCGGCGACGCCATCCCGACCGTACGCCGTGAGCGTGGCGCCGACGGCGAGACCCGTGCGGTCCCGTTGCTGGACCTATCGTGGATCCCCGACGGCTGGTGGCGACTCGTCACCGGTGAGCAGACCCGCGCCACGTTCCCCGCGCGGGTGCAGCGCCGCCACTTCGAGGTCTGCGTCTTCTCGCAGGTGTTGTGGGACCTCTCCTCGGGTGACCTGTGCATCGTCGGCAGTGGCGAGTTCGCCGACTACAACGACCAGCTTGTGTCCTGGGCAGAGTACGACGCCGGCGTCGCGGAGTATGGACGGCTGGTTGGGCTCCCGACGGACGGCCCCACGTTCGTGGCCCATGTGCGCGACTGGTTGGAGGACATCGCCCGTGCCACCGACGCCGCGTTCCCCCGCAACAAGCACGTGCGCATCGAGAACGGTGAGCCGATCATCACACGACCGGCGCCCGCGCCTCAGCCCGCTGGGCTACCCGATCTGGAGGCGCTGCTGGTCGCGCGCCTGGACGCGATCTCGCTCCTCGACGCGCTTGGCGACACCGCGCACTGGCTGAACTGGCAGCGCTACTTCGGCCCCATCTCTGGGTTCGACGCCAAGCTCGACGATCCCGTGGCGCGGTATCTCGCCGTCGTCTTCTGCTACGGGACCAACATCGGGCCGGCGCAGTTGGCCAAATCGCTCGACGGGCTGGACCGGCGGCAACTCCATTGGATCAACCAGCGGCATGTCACCGAGGACGGCCTGGACCGCGCCATCGCCTGCGTCGTCGACGCCTACCGCCGGTTCGCGCTGCCCAAGTGCTGGGGGTCGGCCACGCGTGTCGCCGCCGACAGCACTAAGTGGGACCTCTACGAGCAGAATCTGCTCAGTGAGCGCCACATCCGCTACGGCGGCTACGGCGGGATCGGCTATTATCATGTGGCGGGCGATTACATCGCGCTCTTTTCGCGCTTTATCCCCTGCGGCGCGCTGGAAGGCGTCTACATCCTCGACCCGTTCTTCCAGCACACGGACGATGAGCCGCCCGAGGCGCTCCACAGCGACACGCACGGGCAGAGCGCGCCCATCTTCGGGCTCGCGTATTTGTTGGGCATTGATCTGATGCCGCGGATCAGGAATTGGAAGGACCTGACCTGGTGCCGGCCCAGTCCCGCGAGCCACTACGAACACATCGACGGGCTGTTCACCGACACGATCGATTGGGACCTCATCGCCACCCATCTGCCGGACATGCTACGCGTGGCCCTCTCGATCAAGGAAGGGCGCCTCACCCCGTCGACGATCCTCCGTCGGCTCGGCACGTACTCGCGCAAGAACCGCCTCTACCACGCGTTCCGCGAGTTGGGACGCGCGGTACGCACTGGCTTCCTCCTCCGCTACCTCTCCGACAGTGAGCTGCGCGCGACCATCCAGGCCGCGCTGAACAAGAATGAGTCGTTCAACCATTACACGCAGTGGGTCGCCTTCGGGGGCGAAGGGCTGATCGCCGAGAATGACCGCGCCGCCCAACGGAAGATCGTGAAGTACAATCAACTCCTCTCGAACTGCCTCATTTTCTACACGGTCGCCGCGATGAGTCGGGTGTTGGCCGACTTCCGCCAGGAGGGCTACCCGGTCGACACCGACGCGGTCGCGGCCCTGAGCCCCTACATTACGACGCATCTCACGCGCTTCGGCCGCTACAGCCTGGACCTCGCGCGCGTCCCGGCTGCGCTCGACTACGACCTGCCCATCCTGAGTACACAACCACGAGCGAAAGGCCGAGAGCCGTGACACACTGAGTTATTGTCAAATGGCTGTCCTACGCAGGAATCGTTGCCTAACCCCTTACAGGCGTGATAATGCGCGTGAGGGCACTACATGGCGGGAGGCGATGTTGATGAGCGGCACCCAAGGTACCGAGAAGAATACGGGTATCCCGTATGAGAAGGTTACAAAGACAATCTTCGAGAAGGCTTTAGCCAGGGATGATGTCAAGAACTTAACTATCGAACATAATGCTCATATCCGGGGTAACAAGCTTGGTGAGCATCAAATCGACGTGTACTGGCGTTTCACGGTTGGAGGGGTAGAGCATCAAGTCTGCGTCCAGTGCAAAGACTGGAAACAGAATGTACCGCCTGCTGCCGTATTTACATTCGCGGGTGTCTTGGCTGATATACCGGGACAGCCGCGCGGGATCATGATCGCACGAACCGGCTTCACGCAAGGAGCCAAGGACATCACAGAGAAGGATGGGATCGTTCTGTATACGCTGTGAGAGCCGGAAACTGATGCGGATTGGGACGGTTTGATACGTCAGATCATTATCAATGTCGAACCCTTAGTCCCCCAATTCAGCCCGCTTGCTATCAACATTGACGAAGAGTGGCTCGCGGCGGAGAAAGCGCGGCTAGGCATGCGACCGGAGGAAATAGTCACTCTCCAGATAGACGGCACGCTGGACCGGGTGTGGACGTGCGACGAGGGTGGCCAACCACTCCAGACGGGAAGTGAGATTATCAATTCGATGGCTCACGCGTCCGGGGGCGCGCAAGTCCCTCAACGGGTGGAGCATGTGTTCTTTGAACCTACATATCTGTATACGTCGAGTGATCATCGCTTCCCTCGCATAAAGGTCTACTCCCTTTCTAGCGAGATATGGCCCCAAGCAGCTCCTACCTCATACATCGTGCTGAAGGCCGACGACATAACCTCGTATATCTTGACCGACGTGTTGGCCGGTTCCAAAACAGCGATCAATAGGGACCTGGAAATGCTCCTCGCCCCTGAGGCGTAGTGTAAAGAACACAACTGTGTGTTTAAGGACGTCGGTGGTTACGGCACCCGTCGCCGTGATCGCAAAGGGTTGAAACACTGAAGCAGGGAGACCCATAATGGGGCGAATGAAGGTACGAGTAAGCGGTGCGTGGGTAGGCGTTGTCGTTGGCACGTTGGGCGTCTTGGTGGGACTAGCCATAGCTGCGGTAGCACCGCCCGGATCGCCCACGCCAGTAGAAGACACGACAGCGCCCGTACCGCCAACGCCGGCAGAAGACACGACAGCCGCACAATTCTTGAATGCCAACGATAAGTTGTTCGCTGCGGTCGCCGGCTTTATTGGCACTGCCGGTATCTTGGCGGGGCTGAGTCACAACGTGGTAATCTCAGCGATATTGAGTGTCTTTTTTTACGCTATCGGAGTTGAAGTCCTCAATGTTTTGTGTAATCAGTTGCCTGATCCGGGTAGAAGCGGTTTCGACCTCATAATACTTCGCCTCTCCTTAACCTTTAGTAAATGGGTATTGATTGTTGTAGGGTTCTTGCTTTACCTTCCCCTCTATCGGACCCTGCTACCGCCCATCCTGCCGGCTGTAGTTATCTTCTGGCTTAGGTTCAAGTGGCTGCAACGGCGCATACGGCACGATACCAACCATGAATTCACTAAGCGGCCAAAATGGGGCTTCATACCGTATGAATGGTGGTTTGTCAGCACCACTATGCTACTCTGGCTCGCATGTTGGGGACTCCTCGCTCATTTTGGTGGGCCAACTTTAACGAAATGGGCTGACGCGATCGTTGGTTGGGAAAAATGAATGTGCGCGGAGAAGGTTATTCGCCGCACGACATGACGCGCTGCACCTGTAGCGGAAGAGATTTACCGTATAAATCTGGTCCAATGATAGCGGAACCTCGATACCTGTACGGGCACGAAAGTGCGTGAGAGAAGCAACAGGAGAGGGGCGGCCCGGTTTGCCCGGTGCCGCCCCTCGTGTGCGCTGTGACCCCCTCAGCGCTCGACGTCGGGGCCGAACGGATCGGCGTCGTCCTCCAACGCGACGAGACCGCCCGCGGCAACGAGCGCCGCGCCCCGCGCCGTATCGGCCGTCGAGGCGTTGTCTGTCAAGGCGTCGGCCGCGTCGGCGACCTCGCTCGCGACGGTGGCGTGGTCGCGCTCCGGCTGGGCCGCCTGGCCCTCGACCGGCGCGGGCGGGGGCAGTTCCAACGGTGGTGGCGGCGTGAGCGGGCCGTCCGGGCGTTCCGGGCCGAGCGGCGGCACCCAATATTGGCCCCTGGCCGGCGCGCGACGCTTCACCTCGGGATCGGCGTAGTAGCGGCGCTGGGTGAGGCGCGCGGGCGGGTGCTGCGGCATCTTCACCAGCAGCTCGTCGGCCCGCAAGTTCATCACCTCGTCGGGCGTGAGCAGCGCCCGCTTGGTCTCGCTCTGGCTGGCCCCGCCCCGGTCGGTCAGCACGCGGAAGCGGTCACGCTGGACGTTGCGGCCCTGTGTCACCTCGGTTGTCTCGCCCAGGACCGCCTCGCTGAACCAGGTGGCGTCCTCGTCGACCAGGTTGGACAGGGCGATCTTGGTGTTGTAGGCGCCCTTGAGTTGCGTCCAGCCCAGCTCGCCGTAGGTCTCGACCATCTGCGCCGTCATCTGGACCACGTAGACGCCGTAAACGCCGGCGCTGCGCAGCAGGTTCATAGCCTTCTTGATGCCGGCGACGAACCCGATATTGCCCCACTCGTCGCCGTAGATGAACACGTCGCGGCGCAGCTCACCCCCCGGCGTCTGGCGCGCGGTGTCGCCCAGGACGCGGAACAGGTCCATGAAGAAGCCGGCCGAGAGGGGCTTCAACTCCTCCATCAGGTCGGGATCGAGCGCGAGGAACACGGCGACGGGCTTGCCCTCCCTGGTGCCCAGGCGGGTCAGCGTCACCTCGTCGCGGCTCGTCGTGGCCTGCACGCGCTCGTCGCTCATAATGGTGAAGCGGGGCGTGATCTCCGCGAACACGGAGCCGAGCAGCTTGTCGTTCGCCTTGAGCGCGGCCATGAAGCTGAACGCCTTCTTGCGGGCCAAGCGCGATGGGCTCTGTTCCAGGGCCGCGATCACGGCCTGGGGCGGCTGCCCGGTCAGGAAGTCGTCCAGGTGCGCGAGGGTGACGTCGCCGATCGCGCCGCCGCCGCGCGTGACGACCTCTTGTAGGTGGAAGATCCCGGCCATCAGGACTTCGCGGGCGGCCGTGTCCCAGAACGGCTCCTTCTCGCTCGTGCCGGTGTTGGCGATCCAGCCGTCGCACCACAGCGCCGTCAGGAGCGGGCTCGTGCAGCAGGCGAGCGGGTTGTAGCCCATCGACGTGTCCGGCGAGAGGAAGTTGACCACCCACACGTCATAGTGCTTTGAGAGGTGCGTGTACGCCTTCGCCAGCAACTCCATCTTGAGGTCGGTGATGACCAAATCGCGGGCGCCGGTCTCGCGCAGCAAGTTGGCCAGGATGAAGCCGGTCGTCTTGCCGGTGCCGATCGGGCCGATCACGAGGGTGTTGAGCACTTGCAGCCCCCGGTCCATGGCGACGCTCACGCCGCCCCGGACCCCTAGGAGCAGCGGGGCGCCCCTATAGGCGAGCCGCTTCATCTCACGGCGCGTCATCCAGCGCGCCGTGCCGTGCGCCCCGCTCGGCGTGAGCTTACGGGGCCGCGTGTACAGGAACCAGGTCACGCGCCAGGCCAGGAAGGCCACGCCGGCCGCGATCACGAGCGCTTCGACGAGGACAAGGCCATGGTAGGGCGAACCCTGCAATCTCGGGTACCGGGCGCCGGCGCGGCCCACCCAGGTGGACCAGTCCAGGCCCCTGCTTTGCAGGTGGCCGCTAGGGAGCCCTCGCCGCAGCCGGCTGATGAGATCGCGCAGATACGCGTACGGATAGGCCAGCGCGACGTAGCCCCACTGGTACACGCGCCAGAGGGCGCCAGAGGCGCGCAGCAGGGCCGCGGCCCCACCGAGCGCCCCCAGGACCAGCAGGACCAGCGCGGCGCGCACCGGGCCGCTCACGCGTTGGGCTTTGTACGAGTAGACGGCCATGGCTCTCACCTCCACTGATTACGTTCGCGGCCCAGCACCGACGACACCGCCAGGATCACCAACCCGCGCACGATCTTGAGGGGCAGCCAGAGTAACCGCTTGCGGAAGAACACGCGCGCCACCACGACAACGACGATCAACTCGATAACGATTTGAGTACCCGCGTTCATACGATCCCCCTTACGGTAACGCTCGTTTCGCCACGTTTGCCACCTTGCCGAGCGCCCCGCTCCCCCCTTGCCCGGCCGCGAGCGTCAGGCCGCCCCAGATCGCCGGCACGGCCACCAGGAAGAACAGGCCGCCGACCGTCATCACCTGGCCCCATACGCTGGGGTCGTTGACGCCCATAGCTACAATCATGGTACTGGCCAGACTGTAGGCCAGTCCCAGCGTGCTCGTCGAGATGAACAGATAGAGCCAGGTCATGACCAGCCGATGCGCGGGCGGCCAGATCGCCAGGACGATGAACACCGGGGCGAGAACGTAGGTGAGCCCCAGCGTGTAGAGGCTGATGGAGCGTTCCAGGCCCGCGATCAGGAGCAGGATCGGCGCGACCACCAGCGTGAGGCCGACGTGACCAGCGTCCGCGATGTTGGCATGGCCCACGTCGGACACCATGGCGTTCACCAGGTCGGTCCAGGCGCTCATCAGCGGGTTGAGGGTGCGCAGCACGGCGACGACCAGACCGGAGCGCAGCAACAGCGCCAAGCCCTGCTCAAACTCTCCGAAGAACGACGGTTTGGCGCACCACATCGCGGCGATGCCGAACAGCACCGCGATAGCCTCGGTCGCGTCCTGGCTCAGGACGCCCTGCACGCGCGTCAACTCCTGGTTGCCCCGCAGGTCCGGCGTGGTCACGATGGGGTCAAGAATGGCCGCGGACAGGTCGTGGAGCTTGCCGTTGAGTCCCCCCGTGATCGCACCCCAGATCGCGCCGGCGACGCCGCCGATCAAGCCGCCTAAATCGGGGCACCAGCCCAGGAGGCCGGTGCAATAGGTGTTGCCGGACCCGGAGCCGCTGACCGCGCCCTGTGGCAGCGTGACCATGTAGAGCGCGGTGGCGCTGCTCTGTTTCGTCCCCACGGCCCGGAGCTCGTGCGCCCCCACGGCCGCGTCGGTCGGGATCGTGACGTCGATGCGCGCGTGACCGTCGTCATCGGCGGGCGCGCGGCCGAGCACGCGCCCCGTGTCGTCGAGGTACACCGTGATCGCCCCGGCCGGGAAGTGCGTGGCCGACACGACCACCACCGTCCCGGTCACGCCCTGCGCCGGCGCGATGTTGAGGACCGGGACGGCGCGCGCGGGCGCGGGCGTGGGGTAGGGCGCCTGCGTCGGGATGGCCGGAGGCTGAGGCGTGGCCGTGGGCGCCGCCGCCCGCGCCACGACGGCGGGCGCGATCGCGGTCAGCAGCGCGGCGAGGAGCGGGGCCAGCACCAGGGTCCGGGCGCGCGTGCGCCCGGCCGAGGCTGGACTCCTGGGAAAAAGATGGTTCATGCGGTTTGCCTCTCTTCCTGCTCTTTGCTGTCGATCGCGGCCTTGATGCCCTCCCAGGCGCCGCCACACCGGCCTGCTCGGCCCACCAGGCGCGCACGCGCATATTATCGGGATCGCTGGCATAGAGGAGGGCTTCCTCCGGCGTCAACTCCACCCGCACCACTCCATGCAGATCGCGTGCGTGGCGCCGGTCGCGCCGAGTCATGAACATGGGCATATAGAGGCCCTTTATCCCGCTCATGCGCTGGGCCGCCTCGACCTCTTCCTCCGTCAGGCTCAACATGCGCTGCAGCCACAGCTTGGGGTTGCCCTCGGTCTGCTGGCCGGTGTCCTCGATGGAGTACAGGGCCTTGAACGACGCCTGCGTGAAGAAGGTTTCCGCGTCCTGATTGCCCACCAGGTCCTTGACCTGCTGCGACGCGAACAGCACACAGTTCCCGCCGTGGCGGGCCTTGCGCGCGTCGCGGTTAATGTACTCCCGCGCCTGCGGGGAGGTCAGCAGGCCCCACGCCTCATCCAGGCCGGTCAGGTGGTCCGCGGTCCCGCGGTTGGCGGCCCGGCTGCGCGCCCGGGCCAGCGCCCGGCGCCGGTCCACCACGGCGAACACGGAAAAATAGGCGAAGTTGCGCAGGGTCGCGTCACCCTCCAGCGGCTCGGTGTTGAAGGCGAGCAGGGGCGCGTCCAGGCGGACGCTCGTCTGGCCGTCCACCAGGCGGGCGTGCTGCCCATCGCCCACGTAGGGCGAGAGGCGCCAGGCCAGGCCCCGGTACACCTTGCGGTCCTCATTGTCGGTCGTCGCCTTGCCCTTGGCCTCTAGCGTGGCGTGCAGGTCGGCCATGACCGGCGTGTCGTCGGGGTGCGCGGCGTACACGTCCCGTACCGCCTCGTCGAGGAAGGCGGGCTCGAGTCCAGCCAGGCCGCCCAGGAGCAGGTCCACGGCGGCGGTCACAAAGCGCACGCGCTCGCGGCGGTCGTCGAGATCCGCGCGCGGGCCATCCCACACGTTGATGCAGGCCGAGCGCGCGCCGCCGAGGGTGGCCCGCTCCCCCTCCGCGATCGCGCACAGCGCGGCGAACGAATCAACCGAGCTCACGACGGTGGCGTAGTTGCCGCAGAGGAGGAACCACAGCGCGATCTTCTGCAGCAGGGAGGTCTTGCCGGTGCCCACGCGGCCCAGGATCACGCCAATGCGATTGTACAGGTCGGGATCGCCCAGGGCGAGCGTCACCAGGCCCCCATCCGCGTCCGTCGTGCCGAGGGGGACGCCCAGCGTGCGCGTGCCGGGGTTGCAGGCCAGGAAGGGCCAAGCGTTACCCCAGGTCGGGGTGTCCCAGCGGTAGGTGCTGCGCGCCACATCGCCGTAACCGGGCAGCGTGGAGCGGTAGAGCGGGCGCTGATGCGCGTGCCCATAGCCGGCCCCCGCGACCATCGCATCACCCATCGCCTGTAGCGCATGGCTCACACGGCCGTCGAGCTGCGCGCGGGTGTCGCCTTCCAGGCGCAGGTAGCAGCCCACCCGCACGACGCTATAGCCCGCTCCGTGCAGCGCCGTCGCCTGCTCCTCGGCGTCCTCAGCCGCGAGCCTGGTCCCGATGTTCTTCCCCTTGCCGGCCGTGCCCTCCATCAGCTTCAGCCGCCATTCCTGACGCCGGCGCTCCCAGCCGCGCCGCAGGCCGCGCAGGTGCAGCACGAGCGTCGCGGGACAGTCCGGCGCCACGAGCGGCCGCAGCCAGGCGGGCCGGGTCTCATCCGGGGGATGGACCACGAACAGCGTCCGCGTCCAGCGCGCGGCCGGTCTCCGGGTCCGTGATCGCCAGCGTGTGAAAGCTTTCCTCACCCGTCGGCGCGCGATAGGCGATCCCGCCCGCGCCGTCGTGGTGCGGCGTCAGGTGCCGGGCCACAAAGGCGCGCGCCGTGGCGGCGTCGGCCGCGAGCGGGGGGACGCCCATGGCGACGAGTTGGCGCGTGAGGGCGGTCACGGCCTGCGCCAGGCGCGACGGCTCCGACTGGTCGGGGTGGCCGTCACGCGCCGGGTAGGGGCTCACTAGCAGCCAGTAGTCCACCTGCGCGACGTGCCGCGCGTCCTGAGCGGTCAGCCGGCGTTGCCAGCGGGACAGCAGGCGCGCGCCGACCTCCGCGAGGGGGGGCGTGTGCGGCATCGGGGCGAGTTGCGCGCGCAGCCCGGCCACGAGCGCGGCCGCGTCGGCGGGCCGGTTCTCCACGAAGATCGAGAGCTCGGCCTTGTGGGGCAGCGAGGCCGCGAGCTGCCCGAACAACGCGGCGTGCCGCTCCTGATCGGGCAGCATGTCGGCGTCGAGCGCGTAGCCCGGAATAGACAAAAGCCGGTGGCGTGTGCCACCGGCTCCGATGAGCGCGCCGTCGGCGTCGTCAACGCTGACGACGCCGCGCCGCTTGAAGGCGGGCTTGGGCATGAGTGGCCCCTTTCTCGGCCTGAGCGCCGGCGATCCGCAGGCCCCTGGCCAGGTAGACGACGGACTGACGCGCGGCGTAGCGGGTGAGCTGCGCGGGGTAGCGTTCGACGCCGCCCCGCCACAGCACCAGGATGGGCGTCACGAGCAGCATAGTGGGGACCGCCACGGCGAGAATGTGGGCGTTGGGGTCCGCGATCGACGCCGCGAACCCCGCGCACACCCACAGCGACGCGGCGGCGACCACCACGGCGGCCCATTGGGGAGCCGTCAGGCGGCCGAGCCTCAGCGAGTCGTTGAGGCTGCGCGGCGTCTTGTGCGCCATCTTAGAACTGCGTCCCGAGGGTCGTCATGCCCGTCAGCAGGATGATGGCCAGGACGGCCGATCCCAGGATGGCGCCTTTGTGGCCCCGGTCGAACACGACGCCGAGCGCCGCGCCGAAGATAATCATGGCGTAGAGTGCCGGGCGTACTTCGATCAGGAAGCCGATCACCTTGGTGGCCGCGTCCCCGAAGGCGCTCGCGATCACAAACCCATACAGAGCGACGACGACATCGTACATACTGGTGTTGACCCTTTCGTGTGCGGTTTCTCTTCAACGATCCGTTGCGCGTGGGCGGTCATCGGGGCCAGGGCGGCAACCGTGGCCCCGGCTTCTGTCACGTCGTGGTGCGCGCCTATCGCTCCTCTCGACCCTCCCCTCTCGACCCATCACCTTGCCGAAGGAGACCCCAACCTGCTACGGTTACGGGCAGATGTACGCGCAGTGACACCCTGCAGTGAGCGTCTCTTTTATGACGAAAAACAATAAAAGAGACACTTGGACCCAGTGTATAGCTTGGGCTCGGAGGTGTCAATGTATGCAGACCTATGACAGCGCGGCTCGCGCTGCTCTTGTCTATCGTGGGTGGGGAGATGCCGCGCAGACGGAGAGAGCCGGGGGATGAGGCCGCCGGCGCTCTCTTTGCCGAGCGCCTGAACAGCCTCTTCGTCACGCGCCCCGATCCCGCCACCGGCCAGCCCTACTCCTTGCGCGACGTGAGCGAGGGGACCGCGGGGCTCGTGTCGCGGGCCTATCTCTCGACGCTGCGCCGCGGCTTGGTGGCCATGCCGGGCCTGCACATCATCGCGGCGCTGGCGCGGTTCTTCGACGTGCCCACCGGCTACTTCCTCGGCCACGACACCGGCAATGTGCCGGGGGCGGCCACATCCTCCGGCGCCGATGAGGGCGAGACCGACGAAGAGACCGCGCTGCGCCTGGCGTTGGCCGACCCGATGGTGAAGGAAATCGCGCTCAAGGTCAAGGACTTCGGCCCCGAGGAATGGAAGCTCATGATCGGGATGGTCGAGAGCCAGATGGCGCTGCGTCGGCTCGCGGAGGAGCGGGCGCAGGCAACGGGAGTGACACCCTCGCCTAACCCATCGCCGTCGCCATCGTCGCCGCCCCCGCGCAGCATTTCGACCGCGCGCCGACGTGCCAAAGGGCGCGGCGACACGGAGGATACGGGCGCGGCCGAGGGGGAAGACACGATCGAGTGAAGGGCGAGCGCCTGCACACTACGTCGGAGGATGGGATGCACCGTCCGGTCGCATCGATGACGGATGCGCGTGGAGCGGATGTGTGAAATGCCTGGGACCGCTGCCCGTTTACGCGGCCTTGAGGAACTCGTCCACTATCTTCCTAACGTGTGCATCAACAGGCCGACGGTGGCTTCGCGCATCTGACGCGATGTGTTCCTGCTCCTCTGCGGTCACGTCTCCAAGCACGACGACGATCACCTGCCGGAGAGGCTCATGCCCCCGTAGTTCGTGTAGGAGCGTGAGGACGCGCCCATCCTCAAGCGATCCCTCCGCCAGGATGAGAGAGGGCCGCACCTTGCTGATGAGAAAGAGGGCGCGTTCGAGTGTCTGAGCGTGCAGGGCGTGGTGTCCCGCACCACGCAAGCTGCCGTGCCACGCCTCACGGCGTTGGTCATCGGATGAGAGCAACAAGACAAGATGCCGAGCCATCGATGGCCTCCCGTCTCTGTGCTATGCCTTAGTGTATGAGGAGCAATACAGGGGTTCCACGCCCAAACCGCCGGTTTTTTTGACACACCCGCTTGGGGCTCTGCATACGACCAAGCGCTGGGCATAGGCTCCCACATGTGCCAGGTCATGGCGCCGCGCATGTGTTTTGTGCGGACGCGCTGCCTCACGTTGACCGGTCGCGGGATGTCGGGAAACAGGTGTTTTCCGACACGGCGGGATCAGCCACGAACAGGACAACAGCGTCCACTCCGGGGCCTTCGATAGTGGATATGAGCGTGACGGAAATTTCGGCGGTTTGGGCTTACACCCCCGGACAGCAGGAGCATGACCACATGCACACTGAATTCATCCCTTATTCACGTCCCTCAGCTACAGTACAAAGGGATCGGACAAACAGGACGTACGCGATGCCTCTTTGGGACATGCACTTGTTTTGCCTCCAAGTTATCAAGGAGTTTTTTCATGACCAAACGTATCCTGGCCGTCGCCGCGACCGGCGCGCTGCTCGCCGGCGGCATGGCGATGAGCACGGCTCACGCGGCGAAGCCCGTCGCCAAGAACGCCGCGACGACTGTCATGCTCCAGGGGGAGCATGGCTACAAGGCTGCCGGTACCGCCGTGTTCGAGTACAGCGCCAAGACCAATATCACGAGCGTGTCGCTCCGCATCACGGGGCTTAAGGCCATGACTGTGCATCCCGCGCACATCCACGCGGGCAGCAGCTGCACCGCCAACGGTCCGGTGCTCTACAGCTTCCGCCCGTTGGGCAGCTCCAAGATGATGATGACCGAGGCCGGTGCCAATGGCGTCATGCGCGCCAGCACGTCCTTCCGTGGCACCTACGTTGGGCAGAAATTGTACATCAACGTGCATTTGGGCCCGGATCTCAAGGGCGCGCATTTCACCCCTATCGCCTGTGGCGTCGTGTCGTCGATGATGTAGCGCCGCGCGGATACGCACAACCGAAGAGGAAGACGCGCTGTCGTGATTCTCACGACAGCGCGTCTTCCTCTTCGGGCGTCTGTTGTACGCCTGCTGCTCGCCCGCGGCCTAAAGCGAGAGCGCCGAGCGCTCAGCGCGTGCGCCGCGTGTGGGCGATCGTGAGCGAGGGTGTGCCTCCGCGCGTTACGCGCAGGACATCCCACATGCCCGCCTGTTCATGCCCAGCCACGGCGCAGATGATGGCGTAGATCCCGACCCGATGGACCACGAAAGAGAACCGTTGCGCGGAGCCAGGCCTGGCTCCCTCTTGCGCATCGGTTGATATGGCCCCAGGGAAAGCGACTGGCCAATCCGTTTCCAGGTCCTTCTTGGCGTAGGGCGTGACCAACACGCTATGGGGGTACGCTCCCCTGTTCTGATAAATGACGGTCACGCGGTACCCCGACGGTATGCGTACCACCAGGGCGCCCTTGCCATAGCCGTCGAAATTGAAGCCCGCGAGCGCGGAGGTGTAGCCCGCGATCAGCGTGAGCGTCGCCGTATGCCTCCTGGTGTCGGCCACGAGCCAGTGCGAGGGCGGCGGGGCGGCGGATGCCCGGGCAAGAGTCCCAACGAGGAGCGCGGCGCCCCATAGAACGGCGTACGGTGACGCGGGCGACGACACGATGCGGGCCTCCTTCGGTGGTCAGGCTTTCGACGGGTAGCTGTTGGTCGACGGCCGCCCCTTATCCTGTGCATAGGGTAGCCGAACGGCTGCTAAGCGGCTAGATGGTATAAGTTCGGGGAGTGGCTAACCTTACGTCCCTACGAACTCAATGACAGGACAGGCATAGGCGGGAAAGCGCTGCTTGTGGAGCTGGCGGCGGTTCCAAGCATGGACGAAGAGTTTGACGGCCCGACGAAGAGCCGCGATCGATCGCGAGAAACAGCGACTCTTGCGGGCCAGACGAGCGAGAGAGTGCCGGAGGTCAGCGTTCTGGATGCGTCAGAACTCGGAACGCAATTGGCCTGGTGTGCGCGTCGGTACGTGGTGGCATCCACTTGCTCTCGCCTACGCAACTGCCATGGACCCGGACACATCACAGGTTACTTGTGCGGGAAGAAATAAACCTGCCAGGCGAATGTACATAGCCATGATAAAGTGGCTCACCGGCATATCTGATGCAGGCCGCCACGCTTACGTGCGGTGCAGCACCCGCTGCCGCAATAAATCCAGCTTGGCCCCGCGCCTTTGCCGCATCGGAACACGCGGTCGTCTGAACCACCAGGGACACGCCTTGTCCCTTTCCCCTGGCCAGACAGGAGAAGGTCATGCTCAGACGCTTGCTGTTCCCCGCCATGCCCGACCTGTGCGTCATGTCTCTCGTTTCTGACGTGCAGAAAGTCGAGGTCGCCGTGCGCGTCACCCGACGCACCGCCCGCTGCCCTCTGTGCGCCGGCCCGTCCGGCCAGCGCGAGACCCAGACGTTCAAGAAAGCAGCGCTGTGGCGTCGTGCGGCGTCCGTAGGCGTGGGTCAGCGGTCCCAGACGTTCGCAGAAGATGCGGCGGGGGCAGGAGGAGCAGCGACAGCGGAAGCGCCGCGCCCGCACCCGGAGGACGACGGGCGTATCTCCCCAGGGCCGGTCGGCGAGGCAGCGTGTGTAGGTGCTATGGACGGAGGTGGAGGGCTGTCCACAGAGGGGACACCGTGCCCAGGGCTGGACCGCGGCCGCCATGAGGGTGATGCGCTGATCGACCACCAGGAGGTGATCGACGGAGAGGGCGGCAAGGTGGGGCAAGAAGGCGACAGGGTCGAGATACATGATGGTCTCCTCGGCGTCGCGGAGTCTATACACGACGCTCATGCAGGAGACGCACTGCAGAGAAGGGGCCGGTGCATCAAAAGCGTGCCAGAACCTCGGGCGTCACGTCATCGCGCGGGGCCAACAGCGGCGAGCGTGCCAACGTAACGTGCGATGCGTCTCGGAAGGTACACGTTGCAGGACCAGTTCTCCTTGTGTGCCAATTCATGGCGTAAAATGCTATTCTCACGGTATCTTACAGATTCTGGGACAGGAGAAACCGCCCCATGGCGCGCATCGGCTACGCGCGGGTCAGCTCCAGCGGCCAAAGTCTCGCGGTGCAGCTCGACAAACTCACGGGCTGCGACAAGGTCTACCAGGAGAAGCAGAGCAGCTCCACCATGAAGCGGCCGCAGCTTCAGGCCTGCCTGGAGTATGTGCGCGAGGCCGACGTGCTCCTCGTCACGCGTCTGGATCGGCTGGCCCGCTCCACCTTGCATCTCTGCTAGATAGCTGCGGAGCTAGAGCGCAAAGGTGTAGACCTCCAAGTCCTGGATCAGTCTGTCGACACGACCACGCCCACCGGGCGGCTGCTCTTCAACATGCGGGGAGCGATCGCGCAATTTGAGACGGAGATGCGCGCCGAGCGGCAGATGGACGGTATCAAGAACGCCAAAGCACGCGGCGTACTCCTTGGCCGGCGACAGGCCTTAACACCTGAGCAGGTTGCCACGATCCGCGCAGCACGGAAGCAGGGGACTCTCATCCCGACGTTCAGGCGAGACTTCAACGTCTCAAAATCAACGGTCTATCGCTACCTGGGCGGCGTCACCCCTGATCACGCCAACCCTGCGGGCTAAGACTCTCGGCCATGAGCCATAGGGCCAGGTGTGCACGGTCATGACGGGATGTCCTTTTTATCGGATAGTGATGCTCCTAACCTGCTTTGTAGATAGAGCCAGATCATGTCATGAAACTCATCTACGGCGCTCTCGCGCAAGTCCTGGTGCGTTGCCCTCGCCTTTGTGGTGAGCACAAGGATGAGAGCGATATCTCCCGCGGACTCCTGCAGTAGGTGTGGGCTGTGGATCATGAGTGTTTTGGCGATGCGCTGCAGGGCGGCACTCCGGAATTCCTCACGTTTCACCGACCAGTCCCCGCTGGCATCGAGAAGTTGCATCAGAGCGGGCCTGGTGAACACCTGCTCGACGAGCAGGGCCGGGAGAGCGCCCGCTAGAGCCTGAATCGAGAGCGCACGAACAGTGGCATCAAATGTATCGAAGACTGCGTCGAGGTTGTCGCGGGCGCTCACGACGATGGTGTCCGCAAGGCTTTCCTTGTTCGGAAAGAAGCGGTACAGCGAGCCGATCTTGGTGCCGGAGCGGGCCGCGATTTCGGCCATCGTCGCGCCATCATACCCCTGCTCAGCGATAACGGTCGCCGCCGCCTCCACGATGGCGGCCACCCGCACTTTGCCGTTGGACCGTTGCGGCGCCTGAATACCCCGGCTGCTTTTAGGGCTTGACTTATGTGAGGAAATACTCAAATACTATCCTTATGCGAGTTTACACTCAAATACTAGGGTGTCTGGCCGCCCGTGTCAACCCCGCATGAAAGGAGCACGACCCATGACGAGCAAAGTTTGGTTCATCACTGGCGCTTCGCGCGGACTTGGCCGTATCTGGGCCGAAGCCGCACTCACGCGCGGCGACAAAGTTGCCGCGACCGCCCGCACAGTAGCAGACGTGGTAGACCTGACGGACCGTTTCGGCGACGCCGTTCTCCCCCTGGCGCTCGACGTGACCGATGCCGATCAGGCTCGGCAGGCCGTTCAGCGGGCTCACGCGCACTTCGGCAGGCTGGACGTTGTCCTCAACAATGCCGGGTACAGCTTGGTCGGCACGGTTGAGGAGGCGAGCGAGGCCGACGTGCGCGCGTTGTTCGACACGAACTTCTTCGGAACGCTTCAAGTGCTTCAAGCGGCGCTGCCCTTGCTGCGGGAACAGGGCAGCGGACACATTATAGGCGTCTCAAGCTCCCTTGGGATTGTCCCGCTGCCGCTGATCGGTTTCTACTGCGCCTCTAAAGCGGCCGTCGAATCGATTCACGAAAGCCTGGCGCCAGAGATTGCGGGCTTCGGGATCAACGTGACCCTGATCGAGCCCGGAGCCTATGCAACCGACTTCGGCAGCCCCTCGTCGCTCAAGAGCGCGCCGGGGATGGATGCGTACGCCGATCTTCGACAGCGGGTTTTTGGGGGCCTCTCGCACCAAGAACGCGGCGATCCGCACGCGACAGTGGAAGCCATCCTGAAGATTGTGGACGCGGAGACGCCGCCGCTGCGCTTCATCCTTGGCTCCGGGACCTTGCCCAGGGCGCGTGCCACGTATGCGGACCGCCTCGCCACCTGGGAGGCGTGGGAGGCTGTCTCGAATGCAGCGCAGGGCGAGCCGAAAAAAGCTTCCGCGCCGGTCGTGGATCACACCTAGCCGCATGATCCCAGGTCTCCTACCCTGCCCCTGTCCACGACCGGCAAGATGCGGTTTCACACCGATACGAGCGTCTCACGGTCGAGGGCACGTGTGTGTCAAGCAACGTATGGCAGAGCGTCCTGACCAACACCACTAACTGCCTAACTACAGTTTTCGAGGGGTTATGCAAAAACCCCCAGGTTGCTCGGCTGATTGAAGCCGCCTATGAACGGTCCAGCAGGCACGGACTCTTGGTCAAGACGCTTTTCTACACCGGCGCCCGGGTCAGTGAGTTCGTGCATATTCAGGTGTCCGATCTGTTCCTTGGCTTGGACCCGCCACAGATCTACCTGGCGCATGCCAAGGGCGGCAGTGACGGCTATGTGCCGATCTTGCCTATACTCGCACAGGAACTGCGCACGCACCTCGCTGAGCGCCGCCGCGGCTACCTCTTTGAAAGCAACCGGGGAGACAAGTATTCCCCCCGTTACATCCAGTTGGTCGTTCAGGAGGCGGCCAGGCACGCACGTATCGAAAAGCACGTTACGCCCCATCGTCTGCGTGCCAGCGTGGCGACAATCCTGCTCGATGCCGGCATGCCGCTGGACCAGGTGCAGAAGTTCCTGCGCCACAAGAGGATTGCGACGACGCAGATCTACGCAGAGACGAGCTTACGCGGACTGGGCGAAACATACGTCCGAGCGCTAAGCGCACAGTCGTGAGAGGGTCCATTCCGATGACGACGAAGATCACGGTGCATGCGGGGGCCGACGGCAAGAGTCCTGAGAATACCCTCGCCGCAATTCGACAGTCGGCCGCCGCTGGGGCTGAGCGTATGGAGCTGGACGTGCAGGAGTCGGCGGACGGGCATCTGATTCTTCATCACTTCTATGAGCTGGGACATACCGACAATGGATCTGGGCTCATCTTCGAGCAATCGTTCAGTGACTTGCGAGGACTTGATGCCGGGACGTGGTTCAACCCAAGGTTCTCCGGCGAAAGGATGCCTACCCTTGCAGAGGCTCTGGATGTTCTCGGCCCCAACGTCGAATATGAGCTCGATCTCAAGGGTCTCTCGCCCGAGTTCGTGCCTGCCGTGTTGCGCCTGGTGCATGCCCGCGGCTTGCTCGGGCAGACGGAATTTACGTCCTTCTTCCATTTCGTGCTTGCGGACGTCAAGCGTCTGGAACCAGCAGCGGCGATTGGGATATTCGCCGACACGCTTGTTGAGCCATGGATGCCTGAAAGGCTCGCGTGGAAGATCGTGCGAGGGAACGCCGTGCTCGGCGGGGTAGCCGTGGTCCACCATGTTCCGGAGCGTCTGACGTCCGACTACGTTCGTATCTTGCAGGACGATGGGTTTCGCGTCCACGCCGCTAACTGCAACACCGAATCCGACCTCGAGAAGGCCTTCGCCCTAGGCGTCGACCAGTTGTCGACCGATCATCTTGCGATGGCCCTCAACCTTCGAGGCCCGTGTCGGCGTTCAAGATGGGGTCCCCCAGTGGTCTGACCCGCCCACGTACGTGTGGGCATAGGCTTGCCGTTTTTTCGGCCTTCGCTACCTGGGGTCACCACATTATTTCCGGGATTTTCCCCGCTAAGGCCTTGATCCCATGCAGCAATCTCTGATTAACTTCCGTAACCCCGCCGTTCTGCGACGAGTGTTCAGTGCCAACTCCCCGTTGGCGCTTCCTGGGTGAGCGTCTGCACACCATAGCAGTGGCCTAAACTCGTCGCGGAACGTGTATTCCGCGACGAGTGTTCTACGACGAGAGGGCCTGTCCGAGTGGACGACCACGCGCGCGATCGCTGCTCAGCGGTAGTCCGCGACGTTGGCCTCTTTTTTGTCGCCGAAGTACGCGTCGGCGAAGAAGCGGCTGGCCTCCGGCTGCGAGCCGTCCACATCGGTGAAGCCGTAGTGCTTGGCTAGCAGCCCCGCTGACAGCGCCTGACCCGCCCAGCGGGAGGCGTCCGGATCCGACGCCAACGCGACGACCGCCCGCCCGATGTAGCGCGGCGTCTCGGAGATCGCGAACCACCGATCCTGAGCGATCGCGTCCCGCCAGGTCTCCTCGGTCACCCCAAAGCCCTCCAACATCCCTTCAGAGCGCAGGAACCCCGGAGTGAGCGACACCGCGGTGACGCCGTGTGGCGTGAGTTCCGCGCTGAGCATCATCCCCAGCCGTGTGATGGCGACCTTAATCATGTCGAAGAACATCGAGCCCCGGTAGCGGGCGCTGAACAGGTCGTCGCCGTCGGTGATCTCGATGACCAAGCCGCGGCCACGACGCACCAACAGGGGCAGCACGGTGTGCAGCGTGATCAGGTGCGTCTCCAGGCCGTTGCGCAGTGCGCGCAAGCCGTGGTCCAGGTTGTGCTCCCACAGCGGCTTCCACTCGATCCACTGATCGCCGCCCCAGGTATCGTCGACCAGGACATCCAGCCGCCCGTCCTGCTCGTCTTCGATCCGCCGCACCAGGGCCTCCACCTCGGTCGGGACCAGGTGGTCGCAGCGCACCGCGATGCCCTGGCCGCCCGCCGCGGTCACCAACTCGGCGGTCTCCTCGATCGTCTCCGCGCGGTTGAGCGGGCTGCGCGACACCCGCGTGGTGCGGCCGGTCACGTACACCGTGGCGCCCGCGGCGCCCAGCTCGATGGCCATCCCGCGGCCCGCGCCGCGGGTCCCGCCGGTGACGAGCGCGACCTGTCCGTGTAGCGACGCGTTCATGGCGTCCTCCCCTCCTCGTTAATGTGTAGAGCGTGCCGCCAACCCGTCAGAACCGCCGCGAGGTCGGCGCGCAGGCGCGCGCACAAGCTGTCGTCCGGGCGCGCCGCCCAGTGGAGCGCCGTCCCGTCGGCGAGCGCGGTGAGAATGCGAGCGGCCACGGGCACGGGTGGTGCACCAGGCAGGGCGCCGGCAGCAACCGCGCGACGCAGCAGTGGCCGCAACTCCACCTCCATGACGGTATAGAACTCAGCCATCAGCGCGCGCAGGTCGTCGTCCGCCAGATCGAAGGCCAGTTGCGTCAGGTTGCTGGCTGCGGTCGTGGGATCGTCCAGCGGCGCAAACCGCTCGCTCAGGGTCTGTGTCACCGCCGCCACGGGGTCATCCACGGCGGCGACAGCGGCGCGCATGTCGCGCTGCATCGAGGCGATAGCGGCCGTGATCAGCGCCACCAGGAGCCCGTGCTTCGACCCGAAGCGCTGCACCAGCGTGCCGGTCGCGATCTGCGCCTCCGTAGCCACGTCGGCTAGCGTAAACGCAGGGCCGAGACGGGCAATCACCGTTCCCGCCGCCGTGAGCATCCGCTCGTCGGTGATCGTCCTCGGTCGCGCCATGTAATTATTAAATAACGATTCATTAATTGATGCAAGGAGCTGTGCGTGTACCTCCACGCGCGGGGCGTGTGCCTTATCGCCTGCGCCATGAAGGAATGGAGGAGATGATCGATGGCCGGGGCCATGAACAGGGTAGCACGCCTGTAGAGCCGCGTGCCTGCCACAAACCTTAGCGGGGATTTTCCCAGAAATATTGTGGAGACCCCACCTTCAGCACGTTCGCGTGGGGCACCGATCTGCTGCTCGGTCAGGGCTCGCCGTGGGGCGTGGGCCTCGTCTACCTCGTGGCGAGCGTGGGCGGCGGCGTGTTCGCCGTGAGCGCCGGTATCGCGACGGGCAGGGAACTGGTCACGCGGCTGAATGCGCGCCGGCTACGGCGCGTGGGCACGCCGCGTGTCGACATGGGAGCTATCGAGACCGAGGATCGTGAGGAATCCGCGTCGCGAGGAGAAACAGTGAGATGAGGAGGTCTATGTACAAAATAGGCAACGCCCAAAGACGCGCGCTCAGGGTGGACGCGCTATCTTGCCCTCTACAACGAGCAGCGCCCCCACCAGGCCCTGGGCGACGGGACGCCGGTCGAGGTCTACGGTGCGGCACGGCCTGCGGCCATGTTTCGCCCGCGCGCGACGAGCGCCGCTCACGTCCGATCATAAAACGACAACGAAAGAAGGAGGGCGATCCATCTCGCATTGCCGATTCCACTATTCTGACAACAGACATCGTCCTCCTGCAACTCCAGGCCTGATCGTCAATCTTCACCCCCGCTTCATCTTCTCTCGCTACCCTGAAAGGTGCGTTGCACCGGAGCGCATGAGGGAACGGAGAGCAAGTAAAGGAGACAGAAGACATGACACGTGGTCGGTTAGCGCGCATCAGTACCAGTCGCCCAGCGCGCTTTTAGCGTCACACGCTCTTATACTGGACGTAGCGGACGGTGCGGCGCGCAGCGTGCTCTTTTTTGTGGGAGGCCGCAGCCGACCGTACGCAGGTGGGTGTCCGCCAGAAAGGAATCGCACGGGAGTCTACCGGACGGGCAGAGGCGTGTCTCAGTCGCCCTCAGTGCTGTCGAACGTCATACCCATTAGTCAAGGAGATCGTCTCATCGTGCTGGCTGCTCGTTCCCGCCGCCGCATCCTCGTCATCAGCGGCCTCTGTGGTCTTATCACAGCGCTTGCTGTTCCCCTGGCGCTCACGCGCATGACAGGATCCACCCAATCCGCGCTCCCTACCATGGCTCCCGGCCTTATGAAGATTCAACATATCGTCTTCATCATCAAGGAAAACCACTCGTTCGACAACTACTTCGGGCGCTTCCCCGGCGCTGACGGCGCGGTGACCGGCCGCCTTTCCAACGGCCAACTCGTCCCGCTCGGCGTTTCTCCCGATCAAGTGGCGCCGGATATCAGCCACAGCTCCGACGCGGCCTATCTCGCCTACGACGGCGGGAAGATGGATCGCTTCAACCTCGAGGCGGGGGCGGTCACGCTCGGCGTCAACACCGCCTATACGCAGATGCGTGAACAGGACATCTCACGCTACTGGGCCTATGCGCGCCATTTTACGCTCGACGATCACTTTTTCTCGACCCTTATGGGACCGAGCTTTCCCAACCACCTCGTCACGATCGCCGCGACGGCGGGCGGCGTGGTCTCCAACCCCAACCATAATGGGGGAGCGTGGGGCTGCGACAGTGCTCCGGGGGCCTTCGTCTACACCGTGAGCGAGACGGGTCACCGAGGAGCGACGTTCCCCTGCTTCGATTTCGAGACGCTGGCCGACCGCTTGAACCAGCACGGCATCTCCTGGCGCTATTACGCTCCCCCTCAGAACAGGCCGGGCTACATCTTCTCGACCTTCGACGCCATCCGCCACATTCGCTACGGGCCGCAGTGGCAGACGAACGTCGTCCCCTGGACGCATTTCGAGCAGGACGTGCGGCACGGCGCCTTGCCGGCGGTGACCTGGCTCGTCACGGACACCGCGCACAGCGAACATCCTCCCGCCAGCAGTTGCATGGGACAGAATGCGACCGTCTCGGAATTAAACGCGCTGATGCGTTCGCCGTTCTGGTCGTCCACCGCTGTTTTCGTCACCTGGGACGACTTCGGCGGCTTCTACGATCACGTGGCGCCGGTGCAGTTGAACCGCTACGGTCCGGGGCCACGCATCCCCACGATCGTGGTCTCGCCCTACGCCCGGCCCGGCTACATCGATCACACATCGTACGATTTCTCCTCGCTGCTCCGCCTGGTCGAAGAGCGCTTCGGGCTGGCGCCGCTCAATCGCAACGACGCGAGCGCCCGCGCCTTGGAGAACAGCTTTAACTTCCAGCAGGCGCCGGCCAAGCCGTTCGTGCTGACGCCGCAAATCTGTCCGCTTGTGCCCGCCGTCAATATCAACGGCAACGAGACAGGCGCCCAGCACTCCAACACCTTGCAGATACAAAACAATCCGCGCATCGTGGCTATCGCCGGCCACGCACCCTCCCTGACGCTGCATCTACAAGCGCCCAACGGCCCGGTCACGATCTTCAAAGTCTCGCCCACGACGCTCGTACAGGGGCGCGGCGGCCGCGCACTCCAACCCAGCGCCCTGAGAGTCGGAGACATCGTACTGACCGCCAAAAACACGTTGGCGGACGAATCGGCGTTTGGGGCCACGGTCGATGGCCATGTGATCGGTGTGGGACCTCATCGGATCGTGCTTGAAGTGCGCAGCACGCAGTTGCGTGCCGCGCGCTCATCCCTCTAGGGCCACAATGTGTCGTTCGTCGATGCGTCGCTCACGCTCCACACGATCGTGCGCGGTCGTTTGGGCAAGCTGATTGTCGCCTCTAAGCTACGATCGGGACTTCAGGTCTATGCCACGGGGGTGCTGAACCTCCGCACGCACGCCCTGATCGGAACCACGGCCATCATGATCCATGGACGCTCTGCTGCTGCTCGTCCTCCGGCGACGCCGCCGGTGAACGCGGGCTGAGCTGCTGCGGCAAGCAGTCCGCGGCATAGGCGCGCAGAAGTCCTGGGACGGCAGAGATCGGCGTGGCGTGACAGTCCGGTGAGGAACCGGCTACCCTGGACATACGATGCTGGTGTGTCTGGCCAGGGAGAGGATATCACGAGCCTGTGCTGGCTACCTGTGCTGGCTTGTATATTGGAGCAGTCGGTTCGACGACGGTGGTGAGGACGTTGTGCTGGCTGCGGTATGACCGCCTTACGGGAGATTGTTCCCCACCGTCGTGGGCTGGCGCTGCATCTGAACCGGATCATGTGGCTCTGACCACGCATCACAAGCACAGACAAGCGCCGCCCGGAATCGTGGTCCTTCTTATTCCAGGTCACATCTACACATTTAGATGAGGAAAGCCACATGCCTGTCGATCACCCATCGGTCCCCTCCCCTTACCGTCTCTTCGCCGGCATCGACATCGCTGCGACGACGTTCACGGCGGTCTGGATCACTCCGGGCACCACTCCCAGCCGCGCGCTCACTCTGGATCAGACACCACACGGGTTCGCGACCTTGCAGGAGCGCCTCCTCGCCGCTGGCCACACACGGGGCGAGATCCTTGTGGTGATGGAGGCGACGGGATCCTACTGGGTAGCCTTGGCCACGACGCTAGCCCAGGCTGGCTTCGCCGTGGCCGTTATTAACCCAGATCAGGCGCACAACTTCGCCAAGGCGCTGCTCCAACGCGCGAAAACGGACGCCATTGACGCGCGTACGCTGGCTCGCCTCGCTGCCACGCTCCAACCCACCCCGTGGACGCCGCCCCCGGCGATCTACGCCGAACTACAGCAGCGTCTGGCGGAGCGGGACACGCTGCTCGACCTACGCCAACAGGTACGCAATCAACTCCATGCCCTGGTGCAACTACCCGTTGTGATCCCCGCTGTGCGCGCCCGCATGGAGGAGTTGATCGCGACGTTCAGCGCGCAGATCGCCGTGATCGAGCGGGAGGTCGAGCGGGTGTTGCCCCTGGACGCGGAGTGGGCGGCGAGCGCCGCCCTGCTGCTGAGCATCACAGGCATCGGGGTGCTCACCGCCGCCTGGCTGCTGGTTACCACGCTCAACTTTACGATCGGGGCGAGTGCGGAGGCCTTGACCGCCTACGCAGGTCTGGCACCCCACCCCAAGGAATCGGGCACGAGCGTGCGTGGTCGAGAGAGAATTGGGCATGGGGGCAACAAGAGACTACGCACCGCCCTCTACATGGCCAGCTTGAGCGCGGCGCATCGCAATCCCCTGATCAAAGCGTTCTACGACCGCTTGCGGGCGGCTGGCAAGCCTATGAAGGTGGCGCGCTGCGCCGCGGCGCGCAAGCTCCTGCACCTGGCGCGGGCCGTCGTGCTCACGGGGACGGCGTTCAACCCGTCCCAGACGCACCTGCAAGACAAAGCTGCATAAGTCAGAACAGGAAACGACGGGACGAGGCAGTCGGCGAGGACGAGGCAGCGGACGGCAAGCTCATGGGCGCGCCCGCCGTCTTTGCCTGCCGTCCGCTGTGTCGCCGCAGCCGCTCTGAACAATAGACCTGGGAGCTGGGGTTAGGCCACCTCCATCTGGCGCTGGCCATAGGCAGGGTCGAATGGCCGCTCTGTGCGGACCACCGCCCAGGCCAGGCACAGGAGCTTGCGCGCGGCGGCGCAGCGCGCCACTTTCGGGGCCTTGCCAGCGGCGCGTAAGCGGTCGTAGAACGCCGTGATCGCCGGGTTGTAGCGCGTGGCCGAGAGCGTCGCCAGGTAGAGCGTAGTGCGCAGACGTCGGTTGCCGCCGTGCCCGATGCGCTCCCGCCCCCGCACACTCGTCCCCGACTCTTTGGGCATCGGAGCGAGGCCTGCGTACGCGGTCAGCGCCTCTGGGCTGCGCGCGATCGTAAAATTGAGCGTGCTCACCAGGAGCCATGCCGCCGTGAGCAGCCCCACGCCCGCGCTGCTCAGGAGCAGCTCGGCTGAGGCTGCCCACGCCGCGTCTTGCGGCAGCACGTGCGCGATTTCTTGCTCGATGGCCGCGATCTGGGCGTCGAACGTCGCGATCAGCTTCTCCATCCGCGCGCGTACGGCAGGGATCACCACGGGCAACTGGACCAATGCATGGAGCTGATTGCGCACCTGCTGGCGCAGTCCGATAAGTGTGTCGCGCTCGGCCAGGCGTTGCTGCAGGTCGGTGTCGATAGCGGGGGGCGGCGTCCACGGAGCCGGCCGCAGCAGCGCGGCGAGTTGGGCGAGCGCGCGGGCGTCGATGGCATCCGTTTTCGCCCGTTGGAGCAGCGCCTTGGCGAAGTGGTGGGCCTGATCGGGGTTGATCACGCTGACCTCGAATCCCGCCTGGGTCAGCGTCGTGGCCAGCGCCACCCAGTACGAGCCGGTCGCCTCCATCACGACGAGGATCTCGCCGGCGGGTTCCGTTGGGTTGTACTGAGGTCGAAGTTCACGCACCGATCGGAGGGCGTCGTCACACGCCGCTGACAGAAGAAGGCTAGGCTGCGGCGAGGATCTGCGTGAGATCGTCCCAGGCGCGGACGAGGCGCGGAGCCTGCGGGATGCGCGGGTCGCCGGTTGGCTCGCCCAGCCTGTAGAAGCCATCTCGCAGATTGCGCATGAAGCCATGGCCGTCGCATACCACCTGCGCGCACCCGAGTTGCTGGAAACCGCGCATACAGCGCGTGCGCTGTTTGAGATGTTGGTGGTCGCGCTCGATGCCTTGTTGCTCTGCCTTGCCCATGATATGTTCCGCCTCCGGCACCACGGCTCGCAACGCGGGCGGGTACGTCGGCGCCCTGTCTGTGGTGACCCGGCGGGGACGCACGTCGGTCCGCGCGATGGCTTGCGCGAAGAAGGCGGTGGCCGCCGCCGTGTCGCGCGTTTCGCTCAGGTAGACGTCGATCACTTGGCCGTGCTCATCGATGGCCCGATAGGCGTAGACCCAGTGGCCGGCCATCCTGATATATGTCTCGTCGACGGCCCAGCGAGCACCGACACGGCGGCGATGCGCGCGTGCTGCGTCCTTATACAGAAGAGTGAAGCGCTGCACCCCGTCGAAGACCGTCGAGGCGTCGACGTGGACACCTCGTTCAGCCAGGAGTTCCGTGATGTCAGCGTAGGGCAAGCGGAAACGGAGATACCAGCGCACAGCAAGGGCGATGACGTCGTCGGGGAAGCGGTCGCCACAGAAGGCAGAGACGGACCGCGCCGTCTGCCGCCAGCGACAGGCGGCGCACGGGTACACCTGACGTCCCTGCTGATCGAAACCAGCCTTGCTGAATGCCTCGCCGCCGCACCGCACGCACCGCATCACGCCCTCCCTTTTGCCCGTCAATCAGATCATAGAATACCGCACCTCACGCTAACCCAACGACACCGGCGGGAGTGTACTCACGGCGCGGTTGCACTCCCACGACGCCGTGGCGCGGCGATAGTCCGACCCGCCGCGCTGAAACTCTCGTTATGACGAGAGTTGGTGACGAGAGTTCAGCCGCCTCAGGTTCCGGTGTCGACGCGGAGGCTGTAGCGACGATTGTTCGTCGTGCCCGCTGCCTGCGCCAGCCCCCGCTCCACGAGGTCGCGCAGATCGCGCAACGCTGTGGCCGGCGAGATCCCGCACTCTGCGGCGTACGCGCGCGCCGTGATCGGTCCGACCATGCGCAGGTGGTCGAGCAACCATGCTTGGCGTTTGGCCTGCGCTGATGGTGTGGCCGTGGTGGATTCCCCCAGCGCAGCTTCCCCGCGCTCGCTCGGTCCCTCGTGCTCCGTCGCCGCGATCGAGGCGCGCAAGTGAGCGGCCGCCCCGTAGAGCGTGACGACGAAGGTATCGCCGATCTCCGTGAACACCGGCGCCGGCAACCCAGCGTCCGCCATCGCGGCGACCATGCGATCCAGCCCGAAGCCCAGCTCCTCGATGATGTCTAGCGGAGCGAGGCCTTGCACGAGCGTCGCGTTACGGCTCCACCGACGCACCAGGAGGTTGTCCAGACGCATGGGACCGCCCAGGCCGCCCGGGCTGTGAACCTCGACACGATCCGCGAACGCATAGATGCGGACGCGGTCGCCGCGCTGGCTGTAGTCCCGGTGGGCCAGGGCGTTAAGAATGACCTCGCGCAGCGCCTCGCGCGGGTACTCATGGCGGTCGATGCGGTCCATCCCGCGCAACTCGACGGCGTGCAGCGTGTTGCGCACCAGCCACGCCTCCGCCTCGTCGAGCTGCGTGGGCGCCGTCCCCTCGATCTTGCGCTTGAGGAACGCTTCGCTCATCGTCGTCCCCGCGTACTGCACGACGGCGACGCGGGCCTGGGGGAAGAACTGCTGCGGGTGCTTCCCCAGCAGCAGGATGCCAGCCACCGAGGGTATAAGCGGCCCGTCGGGGGTGCCCTCAGGGCGCACGAGCAACTCGCGCGACGCCAGTAGGGCGTCGGCGCCCATGCGTCGTCCCGAGTGGAAGAGGCTGACGAACTCGCGCACGAGGGCCGCGTCCAAGTCGGCGCGCGTCGCGCCGGGGACGGGTAAGCGGTCGTAGGTGAACAGGCCGCGGCGACTGAGGAGCGCGCGGATCTCGTCCGGCGTCAGTGCGCGCCGGTGCGAGCCCTCGCGCGCCACGTAGCGCCCCTCGACGGCGTAGACTTGGCCTAGGCCCTCGGGAACCGTCACCGCGAGCACGGTCTCCCCGCCGATGTCGATCCGCTCGGGCGTCGCCAGTTCGTACTTGGGCGTGCACATCTCCGCTGCCGTGTACAGGTGGTCGGTCGCGATCTTGACGTCAGTCACGCCCTCGACGACGTGAACCTTATGGTCGCCATCGTCAGTCCGCTCGGCGATGCCGACGAGCAGCGTGCCGCCATCGGCGTTGGCGAAGGCGGCCAGCGAGGTGGCCAGGGAACTGGGGCGCTCGTCGCCCGGCTTGAACTCCAGCGTCTGGCCCTCGTCGTCGTCTTCGACGAGGCGGATTACCTCACGCGCGTCGATGCGTCCGCCCTCCCGTCCTCATACGATACCCTGTCCCTTTCGTCTATTGGCCCCCCTTTGTGAAAAGGGGTAGGCGTAACACCTACCCCATACGCATCAAGCTAAGCCTCCCAAGGAGGGATTAAGGAGTAACTGGGCGGTCGAGGGCCTCTTTTTGCGGGTATCAAGGCGACAGCCAGCGGCGAGACAGCGATAAATGACGGCGATGGCGTCACACAGACGGGGGAGGGAGGGAAGGACGCTGGCGAGATGCAGAGCCTGTTGTCGGACGGTCTGGGCTGCTTTGACAAGACTGCGCTCGGGATAGGACCAGCAGCCGGTCAGCAGGAGCCAGTGTTGAATGAGTATCGCAAGTAGTTTGGCATAGACCTCACAAAGGATACGCCACGGCTTCGCACTACGTGAGGTATCGATAGCGCCGTGACTTTTCCAGAGTCTAAAGAGCAGTTCAATCTGCCAGCGTGCCCGCAGGAGCACAAGGGCCTCCTGTAGGGAGAGCATTTCGGGTGGGACGTTGGTAATCAGAATCGTCCAGTCAGCCCAGGCCAATTGGGCTGCGCTTGGCGTCGTGCCGCGCCGTTTAGCCTCGGCACGAATCCGACGGCGACGCTGGTTGGCAACCGCTGCGGGGACGCGCACGCCGAGCAGACGCGCAGGGAGCCGGTGTCCCCCGACGCCGATCGGACAATCGAGAGTAGGGGCCCGCTGGGCGGTCAGCAGGGCTAGAGCATCCCAGCGCTGTCCATCCTGATCGTAGACGGACGTGGTCACCCGCAGGCGCGAGAGCCAGTAGGCCCCTGACGCGCCAATCTCCTCAAAGACCCGTAGATCAAAAAAGCCCAAGTCACCGATGCGCAGGCTCCCGGCGGGAACGGGAATCCGTTGTAGGGGTGTCCCGCTATCATGATCCCGGGCGTCAAGGAGCAGAGGACCTGTGAGCGTCCCTGTACACACATCCAGGCGCACGCCCAGCTTGAGCGCTGCGGTCGTCCGCGCGGTCGTCGTCCCTCCGCAGCCGGGCCAGCAAGGGGCCAGGGCCTCGGGCAACACGATCGTCGAGCTGTCGAGCATGAGGACGGCCGTGAACCGCTCCAGCAAGGGGATGGCGACAGGATCGGTCGTGACCACGGCCTGCACAGCTCCCTCCAGCACCCGTTTGAGGCACAAGGCCCCCGCCTCAGTGAACCGCTGGTCGAGGCCTTGGGGCGTAATCGCGACGCCGACCGTGGCTGCCGCTTGCGCGAGGGCGTCGACCGTGGCGTGGGGATTGGCCAGCCATCCGAACACCACGGCTTGTACAAACGCCGCGCCCGTCAGTTTCGACTGCCGCTGCACAAATCCGCTTGTGTGCGCTGCCTCGTCGGCCATCTCCGTCAAGACGTTCTGCAGGCTCTGCGCAAGATCTGCTACCGTGGTCATAGGGACGCTCCTTCTGGCTTGTGAGAACTAGACATCCTCAGCATGCCCAAGTGGCGTCCCTATCTTTTCCTTAGCTTGATGCGTATGGGGTAGGTGTTACGCCTACCCCATAGAAATCAAGGGTGAGGCTGACGGGTAGTTGACCGAGCCGCTGAAGCCGCGCGTGATCAAGCGTCGCTTTTCCCGGATGGCGCCCTGGTCCATACCCACAAAAAAGATCGAGCGTACAGTGGTCGGCGAGGCGTATGAGGTGCTCTCTGTAGGGCTCCATCTCCTCGATGACGGCGTCGACGTGATCGAGGAACGGTGCGGTCGAGTCAAGCTCACTCGTCCAGACACACCCGCTGTGCGTGCGGATCGCCGACCGGGGGTTACCTGCCGACATGCGCGTTCCCTTCCGCCACGTCCTATTTGGCTCTAGCCCCAGCGTAGCGCTCATCATCTCGACATCGAGCGTGTCGCTCAGCGCGACCAGCGCTGCGGCCGCCCACGGCCTTTGGTCCAGGTCGTCATTACTCTGCATGCCGTTATGCTACACCAGGTCATCTAGAAAAGGGCTATTCCTCAGCGCCGATTTCCATTATAGCGGCGGCACTTCGCCTCTGAAACGCCCTTTTTCGGGTGGATAACGCTCCCACAAGCCCCTCCGCAGGCTCTAAACTACCGACACCACCGATTCTCGGCACTTTCCTCTCAACCTTGAGTCTCCACTTATAAAGCTACTTTGCCCCTGGTCGCAGCTTCGCTCTTTCCACCCCATAGAGCGCGATCCGTGGCTCCCCGCGCTGGTCGTCGCCTGTGAAGCCAACGGGTCACGGCGTACTCCGTGCTCGCGGCGCGGTGTCTCGGTCGCCGCGCCGCGTGACCAGCGGGAGCACGAGTGTGAATGTCGAGCCTACGCCTACCGTGCTCTCGACGTTTAGCCGCCCCTGGTGGGCGACGGCGATGCCGCGCGCGATGGAGAGGCCCAGGCCGTGGCCAGACGTCTGGGCCGCGGTGGTTCGTCCACGATGAAAGCGGTCGAAAAGACGTGGAACTTCGTCGGCGGCGATGCCGGGTCCCGTGTCGCTTACCGCGATGGCAACCAGGGCGCCGTCGCGCCGCACCGTGACCTCGACCAGCCCGCCCTCTTGGTTATAGGCCACCGCATTGTCCAGCAGGATGAGCAGCGCTTGCCGTAGGCGCCCCGCGTCGCCGTCCATCACGAGCGCCCGGGCCCTATCGTCGTGGACCAGACGCACGTGGCGCTGGGCGGCGACCCGCGCCATCTGCCGGCAGGACGCCGCGACCAGCGCGGTGAGGTCGAATGAGGTCTGCTCCAACTGCATCGCGCCCGCGTCCAGGCGGGCCAGCACGAGGAGGTCCGCCACCAAGCGGGCCATATGCTCCGTCTCATCCACGATGTCCTGGACAAGCAGCCGGTCCTCTGGATCATGGACGGAGCCCAGTTCCAGGAGCACCTCGGCATTGGTGCGCATCACTGTCAGGGGTGTGCGCAGTTCGTGCGAGGCGTCGGCCACGAAAGCGCGCTGAGCGGAGAACGCGGCGGCGATGGGACGCATGGCCTCGCGGGTCAACACCACGCCGCCTGCCGCCGCGAGGACGACCGTGCCGCCGCCGAGCGCGAGCAGAAGGTAGAGCAGGTCATGGCGGGCGCTCGTCAATGCGCTGAGAGAGCGTCCTCCTTGCAACAGCGCCACCACGACGCCGTTGCGTTTGATAACCGCTGTGTAGAGGCGAAAGTCGCCTGCCTCAACCGTGTGCAGCGTGCTGAAGACGCCATAGCCCTGGCGTGCCGCGTCTCGCGCGGCCTGCCGGTCCGGCAGGCCCGTGTGCGTCACGCCGCTGGGGTTGCTGGTCACAGAGCCGTCTGGTGTGAGCAGCACGAAGAATGCATCGCGATCGGCCAGCGCGGGCGGCGCTTGAAAGTGAGGATTGATGCCGAGGGCGATTCCCGCCGGAACGAGGGCCAGGCCGGCCTGGCGCTGCGTGGCCAGGCGCAGCGTCTGGTCAGAGGCGTCGGAGAGTTGGCCCGAGTACTGTAGGTAGAGGGTGGGGCCGAACAGCAAGAGCAGGATGGCCACGATGGCGGCGTAGGAGAAGATGAGGCGACGCTGTATGCCGGCGAATGGTGTTGGGAGTGACGAGGATGACGCGGGCACGACCTAGTCCGTCCGCAGGACGTATCCGACGCCGCGCACCGTCTTCACCAGGCGCACGGCGTTTTTGGCATCGACCTTGTCGCGCAGGTAGTGGATGTAGGTATCGACGATCGTGTCGAGGCCGTCGAAATCGTAGCGCCAGACGTGCTCGATAATCTGCTGGCGCGTTAAGACCTGCCCCGCGTGGCGCAGCATGAATTCGAGCAGAGCGAACTCCTTGGCCGAGAGCGTCAGCGGGCGGTCGCCCCGCCAGGCTCGTCGTCCGGGAACGTCGAGCCGCAGGTCAGCCAGGTGCAACGCGCCCATGATCTCCTCGGGCTGTTGCCGGCGGGACAGGGCGCGCACGCGCGCCAGCAATTCCGAGAGGGCGAAGGGCTTGCCCAGGTAGTCGTCCGCCCCCGCGTCCAGACCATGCACTCGATCCTGAACCTCGTCCCGCGCCGTCAGCATGAGGACGGGCGTGCCCACCCCTGCCACGCGTACCTGCCTGCACACCTCGATCCCGTCGATGTCGGGCAGCCCAAGGTCCAGGATGATCGCGTCGTACGCACTTCCGCGTGCCGCCGCCAGCCCCGTCTCTCCGTCTGTCGCCACGTCGACGACGTGACGAGCGGCCTCCAGGGAACGACGCAACAGGCGACCAAGGCGTTGCTCATCTTCTACGACAAGGATGCGCATCGACGTGCCCCTTCCTTTTTAGTGCTCATAGACGATATGATGCTCCTCCCACATGAGAAATAGATGAGAAAACCGATGCTATTGACGGGGACCGTGGTCGTCTGCTGCTCGAAGGGCGTTCATCAAGGGTTCATTCTATTCACATGGTACTCCCATGTTCGCGCCTTAAGATGGGAAATGTAGGGTCCAGGTGGTCCCACAGGAGCCGTGTCCACGCCCTCCCGCTTTTAGGCCAGCGCGGGAGACAGACGGGGACGCGGGGATCGCACAGCGTGGGCGAGTGGGATCGGGACGCTGATTCGCCTTCGCGACGCCGCGCTGAGATTGGGTCTAAGCCGAGACGTACAACTGATCCGACAAGAGCGGCAATTGCCTCCGCTGCCGGACAGACGAGAACGAAAGAGAGATTTGGAAGCGATGAGTACGAAGAAGACAGGTGCGGCGGCCGTAGCTTTGGTGGGAGGCATGGCCCTAAGCGGCTTGATCGCCGCTCCGCCGGCATCCGCTGCTGGCCACATCACGAGAGCCGCGGCGCCGGCGCCGACCGCGACCGCGACTCCGAAGGCGGCGCTCGCTCTTACAGCGAGCACGACGAACCGCGGCGGCGTCATTACCGTCTCAGGAGCGGGCTTCATGCCTGGCGAGACGATCAACCTCACCCTCAGCGGCGCGATGGGCGCCCCGACAGCGGCCAAGGCCGATGCCAAGGGGCTGCTGCCCTCGACCGGCGTTACCGTGCCCTTCAGCTTGAAGCCCGGCTCGTATGTTCTTACCGCGACCGGCGCGACCAGCAAGCGCATGGCGACGGCGCCGGTCACCGTGGCGGCTCTCACGCCGAGCTTAACCGTCAGCGCGCCCTCGCTCACGCCCAACGCGACGGAGACCGTGACAGGAAAGGGCTTCGCTACGAAGGAGCAAGTGACGCTCTCGCTCAACGGTGAGGCCTTGCTGACGAGCCCGACCGTCATCACTACGACGAACGGCGCCTTCACAGCCACCTTTAAGGCGCCCAGCACGCTGCTCAACGGCGCCAACGCCATCAGCGCCCTCGGCGCGCAGAGCCGTGTCGCCGCCGAAGCCTCGGCCACGGGCGTCCTGACGCGGTCCGTGCAGTTTTACTTCGCCGGCGCCATCAACACGCAGAGCGACCGCTCGATCGTGAACCTCTTGAACACCAACAGTGCGCCCGCCAGCGTGCGCCTAACCTTCTACTTCGAGAACGGCGCGACCTATACCCGCTTGACCACCGTGGCCGCGCACAGCGTACGCAGTGAGCGCGTGGCTGACCTCGGCAATCTCCCGGCTGGCCGCTACGGTCTCGCCGTGAGTGCTGACCGCGCCATTACGGCTCAGATCACGACCAACCGCGATCCCCAGGATGGGGACGTACTGACTGGCTCGACGGGTCTGGCCACGCACTGGTATCTGGCCGCCGGTCAGACGGTGGGCTCGTTCCAGGAGCGCGTCTCTATCTTGAATCCCAGCCAGACGGCGACGGACGTGCAGGTGCAGTTCGTTTCGCTGGGCCAGGCTCCCAAGACCGTCACGGTGTCGGTAGCGGCGCACTCCAACCGCGTGATCAACGTCAACTCCTACTACCCGAAGGCGGGCGTGAGCGTCATCGCTATCGCCAACAGCCCGGTGGTCGTGGAGCGCACGGTCTCCTTCGCGCCCGGCGCACGTTCCTACACCTCGCGCACCGCGGCGCGCACGCCTTCCACGCAATGGCTCTTCACGGATGCGACGACGGAGAACGGCGTTCAGTCAGTGCTCTCTATCCTCAACCCTGGCGACTTCGGGTCCTCGGTCTCCGTGAGCTTCTCGGGATCCAACGGGCAAATCTTGCGCACCGTGCCGCTCTTCGTGGCAGCGCGCAGCCGTGGGACGTTCACGTTGAACGGGACGGTCTCGGGCGGCGGCATCGCCGTGGTGGCCACGAGCAGCCAGGCTGTCGTGATCGAGTTGAGCGAGTATATCGGCGCCCCAGCACAAGCGCAGGCCGCCTCGGTAGTGCTTGGACGCAACGGCGCGGCCACGCAGTGGACTTTTGCCGGCGGCGATACGACCGTGGGTCACGACGACGTGCTGGTGCTCTATAACCCCTCGGCCGTGACCGTGCCGATCAGCGGAACGTTCTACTCGACGGACGGCAAAATGGTGACGCATACGTACAGCGTAGGGCCGACCGCCCGCATCGTGGTCCCGGTCAACACCCTGGGCCTGACCACGGTGAACGGCGCCGTGCTGACCTCGGGCAACGGACAGGGCTTTATCGCCGAGCAGAGCGTCTCCTCGCGCGACAGCCACCTGCTCGCGGCGACGCAGGGCTACGCTCAGTAGCACCGCTCCACCGACCCGTCTGACGAGAGGGTGGCTCTCCTCAAAGAGCATGTGTCTCAATCGAACAGCCCACGGTACGGTGATCATCTTCACCGTACCGTGGGCCGTTTAGTAGGGGATGCGGGTTGGACTTGGCCAGGAAAGGATAAGACGTGGAGCCCTCTGAGGGTATGGAAGGTTCCGTTGGGTCCTGCTGAGGTGCCTGAAAGCTGTTCGCCTTGGGCGATCGACATCATCAGTTTTACCGCAGCGACGCCGCTGCTGCGCGGCATAGCAGCACTGACGAGGGAAGCGTCAGGATTGGGAACGCAAACGAGTTGTGGCGCGCGTCGGCCTGCAGTGGCCCCGCCTGGTGGTGCCTACGCCGCCGACAATACCGCGCACACGTTGCCCCACCGCTCCTGGAACAGGCGGCGCTGATCGGCTAGGGACACCGCCTCGTTCAGGTGGCGGCGGGAGCGGAGATGGTCACGCAGTTCGTCGTGGGCGGAGCAGAAGCGGGCCGCTGCCTCAAAGGAGCCGAAGCCACGCATCGGATAATAGCGTTGTTTGATGCCGCGGTGATCCTGCTCCATACCGAGTAGCCGGGAGGTGTTGCCACCTCCCAGCCCTCTAAGAACCGGGCGTGCGTCTTTCGTCCGCACCCGGCTCAAGCCTTCCTAACCCCGCGCGAACGAGGCGGTTTGGCAACGGTTGTTCCTCGGCTATGGACGTGCATGTGGCAGGTCGGATGGAGTAGGACGCGATTCTCCTGCCCGTCACGACCGCCCTTACTCCGCCACACGATATGGTGGCTATGCCATCCCGTGAGCGTCGTAATTCGGTGGCCGCAGTGCGAACAGATGCCGCCCTGATCCATCCAGAGCGCCAGCAGTCGCCTTTTCCCCATGAGGTTGCGTTCCATCTTCACGTCGTGACGTGCTTCAAAGTACGTTTCCCACGCGGGATCAAACGGATTCGCCTCCTTACGGATGAGCGTGTGCCGTTTGATCGGCATGTCTGCTGCTCGGTGAAGGTAGACCCGATACAGCGTACCGTCCTGGTCCTTGACCTCTCCACTGAAACGCCAGTTGTCGGGTCCGTGCGGCGGGAAGTATTTCGCCTTCCTCCACCTTGCGCTCTTGCGCGGGTGTCGCCGCCTGATCCACCACCACAGCTTTTTGTAGATCGCGTAGCCCACGGAGGTGAAGGTCTGTGTGCTGGCCCCGAAGGCATGATACCGCCCCCACCCGTCGATGACGGGGTTGAGCGTGAGTACCAGTTTCCCGGCGTCCAGCGCCATATTCGTCTCAATGATTCCTCGGACCTTCTCCAGGAACGCTTTCACGTTCTTTTTGGATGGGGTGGTGAGCACTTTCCCCTTCGGGTATTTGCGCACCGTTTGTCCGAGGAAGTCGAACCCGTCCTCTATACGCGTGATGAGGGTCTTCTCTTGCGAGAGTTCCAGCCCACGCTCCCTCATGAAGTGCTCCACGAGGGGCTTGACTTCGTTTTCCAGAAGCTCTCGTGAGTCTCCGGTGATGACGAAATCATCCGCGTACCGTGCGAGATTGACCATGGGGCTGGGCCCGTCTTTACGCCTGGGGAACCGTTCCTTCAGCAGCGGGGCGAGTCCATCCAGGGCCAGGTTCGCCAGCACGGGGGAAATAATCCCCCCTTGGGGCGTCCCCTCGTCGGTACGATAGAGGGCGTGTTTCTCCATGAACCCGGCCTTGAGCCACTTCTTGAGGATGACCTTATCCATGGGGACGTGGGCCACCAACCAGTCGTGGTCAATCCGATCAAAGCAGGACTTGATGTCCCCTTCCAGCACCCAGCCCGGTGCGCCTTGCGCGTTAGACAGGACCGTATGTAGGAAGACAAGCGCATCCGCCGTACACCGCTCTGGGCGAAAGCCGTAGGAGTAGTGGTCGGCGGTTGTTTCCGCGACGGGGTTGACCGCCAGCAGGTAGAGCGCCTGCATAGAGCGATCTTTCATCGTCGGAATGCCCAGTGGGCGCATCGTGCCATTTGCCTTGGGAATATACGTGCGCCGCAGCGGGCGGGGCTGGTAGCCTCGTTGCTGCAACGCACCGATGGCCGCCGCTTTCTGTGCGGGCGTGTCCCAGGTCACACCGTCCACGCCCGGTGTCCGTTTGCCTTGGTTCTCCGTCACCCGTCGCACGGCAAGGGCTTTGCCGCTAAACGAATGGGTCAGCAGACGTTGCAAGGCTTTGACCTTGCCGAATCTGCCGTCCTGCCGCGCCTTCACGATACGTGTCTGGAGACGACGCACGTCCCGTTGGACCCGGCACCAGTCAATCTGGCGCCAGTCCTGGTCGTGGGGGGCCGCACCAGCAGTCGTTTCCTCGACGGTTGGTACCGCCTGGGCCGCTCCTGCCGACATCTGCTTGCCTCCTTTGTCGCTTATCATACTTTCTCGTGATGGAAGACCAGGCGGAAGTCTGCACGCTTTCGCGTGGAGGTGCATGTTGCCTTACGGCTTAACCCCTATCCGTCCCATTACAGAACGGCCTTCGCTTCCTCCGCCATCTCATACCCACACTTCTATCGGCTTGCCTTGCGGCTTGCTTTCCCTCGCAGGAGAAGTATGGGCTTACCACGTTCCGCTCGCTTGCCAGGATAGGGTAGGCGCTGCCTATCCGCCGGTGTCCGTTGTGGCTGTGGTTGGGGAAACCGCATACCCCAACACCGGACACGTCCCTTTTGGGTCAAGCCTGTCAGCATCTTAGGCTTGTTCATGATAACGGCGTTTAGTAGCAGTTCACGTGTGTTCGCCATGCTATCCACTCCTA
>JAABUX010000462.1_pt1 | contig 69272 bp, 44 predicted proteins | sample 5561851 | NCBI WGS metagenome assembly JAABUX01 (sample SAMN10711883, study PRJNA513361) | rock metagenome | isolation source: Antarctica rocks | place: Antarctica: Victoria Land, Richard Nunatak red sandstone | collected 2016-01-03
CCACCCTACGAAGACCCATCGTGCCACCCATCACCCATAAACCATTTTCAATCCCGTATGGCCCCCGGGTCACCGCCATGCCCGGCCCGGTCGCCCTATTCCTCTCGCCCCACCTGGACGACGTGGCGTTCTCGTGCGGGGGGACCGTCGCGGCCCTGACTCGCCAAGGCTGGCGGGCGGTGGTGGCGACGGCCTTCACGGCGAGCCTGCCCCGGCCGACCGGGTTCGCCCTGGCCTGCCAGACGGACAAGGGGCTGGGGGCGGACGTCGACTACCTGGCGATCCGCCGCGACGAGGATGCCGGGTTCGGCCGGGCGGTCGGGCTCGGCGGGGACGACCTGGAATGGCTCGGACTCGCCGAGGCCCCGCACCGGGGCTACGACTCGGCGCCCGCCCTCTTCGCCGGGGTCCGCCCGGGGGACGAGGCCTGGCGTGAGGTCGCCGGGGCCCTCGACCGGCTCGACGCCCGCCATCGGCCGGGGCTCGTCTTCGCCCCGCAGGGGATCGGCAACCACGCGGACCACTTGCAGGTGATCCGCGCCGTGCTCGAACGCCCGGCCATCGCCGCGCGGACGGCCTGGTATCGCGACCTCCCATACGCGGCGAAGTTCCCCGACGCCCGCCCCGACCCGAGGCTCCCCCGGGGCCTGGTCGAGGCGGCCCCGGACCTCGGGCCGGCCGACCTGGAGGCGAAGCTCGCCGGGTGCGCCTGCTACGCGACCCAGCTCCCGTTCCAGTTCGGCGGGGTCGCCCCGATGCGGCGGCGGCTCGCCGACTTCGCCGCCGCCGAGGGGTCAAGGCTCGGCCGGCCGGGCCCGGTCGAGGCGTTCCTGGCCCCGCCCGGGGTGATGGAACTGTTCCGCCCGACCGGGTCGACCGATTCGGATATCCTCCGCGAAGGTGGATGAAGCCGCTCGGGCACGGGGTTTGCCTCGTCCGAGCCGGCGCCCCGTCCGCCCGCGGGAAGCCCAGCCAGCCGGGGAGACCTCAGAGCGATGGCGACCACCAAGAAGCCGGCCGCGAAGAAGAAGGCGGCGAGCCCGAAGTCGGCGGCGAAGGCGAGCAAGGCCCCGGCCAAGGCGAAGCCGAAGTCCGAGGGCAAGAAGTCCTCGCCGGAGACCTACACCGACCCCGCCCTCCGCGACAAGCTCAAGGCCGAGGTCATGGCCGGCGACAAGGGCGGCAAGCCCGACCAGTGGAGCGCCCGGAAGTCGCAGCTCCTGGCGGCCGAGTACAAGAAGGCCGGCGGCGGCTACAAGGCCACCAAGGGCAAGAAGGCCGAGCCCCAGGAACATCTCGACGAGTGGACCGACCAGAAGTGGAAGACCGCCGACGGCGCGCCCGCCATCCGCGACGGCGAGACGGCCCGCTACCTCCCCGAGAAGGCCTGGGACGAGCTCACGCCCGCCCAGAAGAAGGCCACCGACGCCCAGAAGAAGGCCGGCTCCGAGCAGGGCCGGCAGTTCGTCCCCAACACCAAGGCGGCCAAGAAGGCCCGCAAGGAGGCGTGAGGCCCCGCGACATGGCCTAGGCGCATCGGGCGATTTCCGCTAAATCGACCCGACCGCGCCCGCCCGTCGTCCGCCTCCGGCGACCGGCGACGGCGCGATCCCGGAGGGGGGCACGCCCGATGACCGCACGGCCGACCGTCGTCCCGGACGCGATCGCGACGCTCCGCGACCACTACCGCCTGGCCGCCGATCGCGCCACCCGGGAGATCGTCGACGAGGGGCGGACCCCCGCCAAGGCCGAGGAGATCGCGGCGATCGCGGCCCAGTACGCCGACCGCGAGGTGGCCGACTGGCGACGCCGCCCCGATGCGCCCGCGGGCCTGGCCTGCCGGTCCGGCTGCTCCTCGTGCTGCCACGTCCAGGTATCGGCCACGATCCCCGAGGTCATCCTGATCGCCGGCACGCTCCTCGACGACCGCGAGCCCGACGACCTGGCCCGGCTCCGCGACCGGGTCGAGCGGCACGGCCGGGTCCTCCGCGGGGTCTTCGGCGCGGGACGGGGCCGGCTCGGGCAGCCCTGCCCGCTCCTCGACGACGAGGGGGGATGCTCGATCCACGAGGTCCGCCCGCTGACATGCCGCGGCTGGAACTCGCTCGACGTCTCGCGGTGCCACGCGGTGCTCGCCGACCCCCACGCCGGCGTTGAGGTCCCGACCGACCCGGTCCAGCGGACGATCGCCCAGGCCATCGCGCTGGGGACGCAGGCGGGCCTGCGGGCGAGGGGGCTACAACATGGCGCCGTCGAGCTGATCGCCGCGGTCCGGATCGTCCTGGACGACCCGGGCGCGGTCGACCGCTGGCTCGCGGGGGAGCCGGCCTTCGCCGACGCCGAGCTGGCGGCCGTCGACCCCGAGGTCCACCAGGTCGAGGTCGCCTTCCTCGGCCGGCCGCCGGTCGCCCCCGAGGGCTGATCGCTGGACACTTGGACGACGACGAAATTCGTCGGGGTCGGGGATTGGATGCTTGATCGGGCGCGGGTCTTCGATTAAGTTCGGACTCCGCTCGGGCACGCCGTCGGCGCGGCCCACCGATCGACACCCGGGAGCGACCCCACGATGGCGCATCCTCCCCCCTCGCCGGCCTTGCAGACGACCCTGAGCGAGGACGACGTCGAGGCGATCGACGACCTGCGCAATGCCTACGGCCGGCTCAAGGCGGAGCTGGCCCGCGTGATCGTCGGCCAGAACGCCGTCATCGAGCGGCTGGCGATCTGCCTATTCGCCCGCGGCCACGGCCTGCTGATGGGCGTGCCCGGCCTGGCCAAGACGCTCCTGGTGGCCAAGCTCGCCGAGACGATGTCGCTGCACTTCAGCCGGATCCAATTCACGCCCGACCTGATGCCGATGGACATCACCGGGACCGATATCTTGCAGGATTCGCCCGAGGGCCGCCGGGTCTTCCACTTCGTCCACGGGCCGATCTTCGCCAACATCGTCCTCGCCGACGAGATCAACCGCGCCCCGCCCAAGACCCAGGCCGCGCTCCTGGAGGCGATGCAGGAGTCGAACGTCACCGTCCTGGGCAAAGGCTTCAAGCTCGAGCCGCCGTTCCTGGTCCTGGCCACCCAGAACCCGGTCGAGCAGGAGGGGACCTACCCGCTCCCCGAGGCGCAGCTCGACCGGTTCATGTTCCTCATCGAGCTGGACTACCCGTCGGAGCCGGAGGAGATCCTGATCGCCCGGACGACCACCGGCGAGGGGCTACCGAGCCTGGGCCACCTGCTCACGCCGCAGGACGTGATCCGCCACCAGAAGCTCGTCCGCCGGGTGCCGGTGCCCGACCACATCTATTCCTACGCCGCCCGCCTGGTCCGCAAGACCCGGCCGACCGACCCGTCGGCCCCGGCCTGGCTCAAGCCGCTGGTCTCCTGGGGCGCCGGGCCCCGCGCCGTGCAGTACCTGATCCTCGGCGCCAAGGCCCGCGCGGCGCTGCTGGGCAGCTACATGGTCCGCCTCGAAGACGTCCTCGAGGTCGCCCGGCCGGTCCTCACCCACCGCGTCCTGACCACCTTCGCCGCCCAGGCCGAGGGGATCGACGCCCGCTCGATCGTCGCCCGGCTGATCGAGGAGACGGAGTCCTGAGGATTTCAAATTCGAGATTTCCGAGATCAGATTCCAGGGAAAACGCGGCCGCTCTTTGGATCTGGGATCTGAAATCTGAAATCTCGGTCGTGTCCTACTCAAGTGAAATCTGAAATCCTGGATTTGTGATCTCCGATCGCAGTCCCCCGCCCCCGGCCGAAACGAAGGGAGTCGCCCGCCCGATGTTCCCCGACCGCCGGCACCGGAGCTTCCTCGACACCGCCGCGCTCTCGCGGCTGGGGGCGGTCCCGCTCTTCGCCCGCCGGGCGATGCAGGGGACCGTCTCGGGGCGGCACGCCAGCCCGCACCGGGGGTCGAGCGTCGAGTTCGCCGAGTACCGCCGCTACGTCCCGGGCGACGACCTCCGCCGGCTCGACTGGCGGGCCTACGGCCGGTCCGACCGCTACTTCGTCAAGGAGTTCGAGGCCGACACGAACCTCCGCTGCTGCTTGGTCGTCGACACCAGCGGCTCGATGGACTACGGCTCGGCCGGGACGACCAAGATCGAGTACGCCCGCAGGATCGCCGCGGCGCTGGGGCACCTGGCCCTCCGCCAGGGCGACGCCGTCGGGCTCTCGCTCGTCGCCGACGGCCTGATCCGCAACATCCCGCCCCGCCGCAACCCGGCGCACCTCTCGGCCATCTTCGACGCCCTGGAGGACGCCCGGCCGCACGGCAAGACCCGGCTCGCCCCGATCCTCCACGAGCTGGCCGAGACCACCCGCCAGCGGGCCCTCGTCGTGATCCTGTCGGACTTCTTCGTCGAGCCGGAGGTCTTGCGGGGCTGCTTCCAGCACCTCCGGTTCCGCAAGCACGACGTCGCCGCGTTCCACCTGCTCGACCCCCGCGAGATCGGCTTCGACTTCCGCCGGCCGACCCGGTTCCTCGACATGGAAGGGGGCCCCGCCATCTTCGCCGAGCCCAACGAGATCGCCGAGCGGTACAAGAAGGCGCTGGGGGGATACCTGGAAGACCTCCGCGCCGCCGTGCTCGAATCGGCGGTCGACTACCGCCGGGTCGGGCTCGACGAGGGTTACGAGAAGGTGCTCATGGGATTCCTCGCCGACCGGGCCCGGACCAAGGGGGGCCGATGAGCTTCCTCCAGCCGTTCCTGCTCTGGGCCCTGCCGCTGGCGAGCCTGCCGATCGTCATCCACCTGATCAACCAGCGGCGGTACCAGACCACGCGCTGGGGGGCGATGATGTTCCTCCTGGCGGCGAACCGGATGTCGCGGGGCTACGCCAAGCTCCGGCAATACCTGATCCTGGCGGCCCGGGTCCTGGCCTGCGCCGGGCTGATCTTCGTCATCAGCCGGCCGCTGACCGGGGGCTGGCTGGCCGCGGCGGCGGGGGGCCGGCCGGACACGACGATCCTCCTGATCGACCGCTCGCCGAGCATGCAGCAGCGCGGCCTCGGCGCCGAGGGGTCGAAGCTGGAGACCGGCCGCCGCCGGCTGGCGCGGACGCTCAAGACGGTCGGCTCGGCCCGCTGGGTCCTCGTCGACGGGGCGAACGGCAAGCCGGTCGAGCTGGAGTCGGTCGACGAGCTGACGACCGCCCCGGCGGCCGACCCCACCAGCGCCCCGGCCGACCTCCCGGCGCTGCTCGGCGTGGCCCGCGACTACATCCAGGCCAACAAGTCGGGCCGGACCGAGGTCTGGATCTGCTCCGACGCCCGCGAGAACGACTGGAACGCCGACGGCGGGCGCTGGCAGGCGCTTCGCGAGGCCTTCGGCCAGTCGCCGCAGGGGGTCCGGTTCCACCTCCTGGCCTACCCCCAGCCGGCCTCGGGCAACCTGTCCGTCCGCGTGACCGAGGCCCGGTTCCGCGACTCGGCCGACGGGCCCGAGGTCCTCGTCACGCTGCGGCTGACGAGGGAAGGGGGGGGCGAGGCCCGCCAGGCCGTCCCCGTCCGGTTCGAGATCGACGGGGCCCGGTCGGCGGCGACGGTCGAGATGGCCGGGCCGCAGGCCGAGCTGAAGGACCACCGGATCGTCCTGGGCCGGGGCCGCGAGCGGGGTTATGGCAAGGTCTCGATCCCCGCCGACACCAACCCGGCCGACGACGACTTCTGGTTCGTCTTCGACCGCCCGGCCCCCCGCAAGGCCGTGGTCGTGGCCGAGGACCCCCAGGCCGCCCGCCCGCTCCAACTGGCGGCGTCGATCCCGCCCGACCCGTCGGTGAAGTGCTCGGCCGAGGTGATCGGCGTCGAGGGGCTGCCCTCGGTCGACTGGGCCGAGACGGCGCTCCTGCTCTGGCAGGCCCCGCTGCCCGAGGGGGACGCGGCGGCCCGCGTCAAGGCGTTCGTCGACCGCGGCGGCCAGGCCCTCTTCTTCCCGCCCCGGGTCCCCGGCGGCGGCGGGACCTTCCTCGGGGCGAGGTGGGGCGACTGGGCCGAGGGGCCGGGCGAGAACGCCGTGGTCGGCTGGCGGGGCGACGGCGACCTCCTGGCGGCCACGATGGGCGGCACCGCGCTGCCGGTGGGCACCCTCGGGGTCCGCAAGGCCTGCCGGCTGGGCGGCGACGTCACCACGCTGGCCACCCTCAAAGGCGGCGCGCCGCTGCTGGCCCGGGCGGCGACGGATGCGGGCGGGGCCTACTTCTGCGCGACCACGCCCGCCGTCGGCGACTCGTCGCTGGCCTCCGGCGGCGTCGTGCTCTACGTCCTGGTCCAGCGGGCGATGGCCGCCGGGGCCTCGGTCCTGGGCGGGACCCGCCAGCTCGCGGCCGGGGCGAAGCCCGTCGACGACCCGACGCGGTGGAAGCGGCTCTCCGGCGCCGACGAGGCGGTCTCGACCGACTTCGCGCTCCACCGCGGGGCCTACCGGTCGGGCGAGCGGCTCCTGGCCGTGAACCGCCCGGCCGCCGAGGACGCGGCGCCGATCCTGGCCGAGGACCGCCTGGCCGGGCTGTTCCGCGGCCTCGACTTCTCGAGGGTCGACGACCGGGCCGGCGGCGAGGGGTCGCTGATCCAGGAGATCTGGCGGCTGTTCCTGGCCGCGATGCTGGCGGCCATGGTCGTCGAGGCCGCGCTCTGCCTGCCGAGGAAGTCGGCCCGGTCGGCGGACGACCGGGCCTGGCCGGCCCGCGGGGCAGCGACAGCGACCGAGGCGGGCCGGCAGCCGGCGGGGGCGACGTCATGACGATGGCCGGTGCGAGTCGGACCCTGACGTTCCTCTGGACCCCCGCGTCGCTCGCCGCGTCGATCGTGGCGGTGGCGGTCGTGGCCGCGCTGGGGCTCGTCGCCTGGCATCGGAGCGGCTATCGCCCGGCGGTGGGCCTGCTCGAAGGGCTCCGCCTGGCGCTGGTGATCTTCGCCGCGGCGCTCCTGAATCAGCCCGAGTGGGTCGAGGAGTACCGGGCCGAGCAGCGTCCGGCGGTGGTCGTCCTGGTCGACGTCTCGTCGAGCATGGAGACCCGCGACGTCGCCAAGGCCGGCGGCCCCGCCTCGGCCGCGACGACCCGCCGCGAGGCCGTCGCCGGCCTGGCCGACCCGGCGGCCTGGAAGGGCCTCCGCGGGCGGATGGACGTGGTCGTCCAGCCCTTCGCCGCCCCCAGGGCCGGCCGCGGGACCGACCTCTTCGCCGCCCTGGCCCGGGCGTCGGAGGCGACGCCCAACCTCCGCGGCGTCGTGCTCGCCTCCGACGGCGACTGGACCGAGGGCCGGCCGCCCGTCGAGGCCGCCACCCGGCTCCGCTCGCGCGGGGTCCCCGTCTTCGCCGTCGCCGTCGGCAGCCCGACCCGGCTGCCCGACGTCGAGCTGCTGAGCCTCGACGCCCCGACCTTCGGCGTGGCCGGCAAGTCGGTCCGCATCCCGTTCACGATCGAGAGCTCGCTGCCGCGCGAATACGTCGCCACGGTGACGATGCGGGCGACCGACGGCGACGAGGTGACCAAGGAGGTCCGGATCGCGCCGATGGGGCGGACGGCCGACCACGTCACGTGGAAGCCGAAGGCGACCGGCGACTTCACCGTCGCCCTGGAGATCCCCCGCCACCCCGACGAGTTCGCCGCCGACAACAACCGCCTGACCGCGCCGGTGGCGATCCGCGAGGAGAAGCTCCGGGTCCTGGTCGTCGAGTCGTTCCCGAGGTGGGAGTACCGCTACTTGCGCAACGCCCTCTCGCGCGACCCGGGGGTCGAGGTGTCGTGCCTGCTGTTCCACCCGGGCCTGGGCAAGGTCGGCGGCGGCAACAAGGACTACATCAAGCAGTTCCCCGCCGGCCTGGACGAGCTGTCCAAGTTCGACGTCGTGTTCCTCGGCGACGTGGGGGCCGAGGAGGGGCAGCTCACCGCCGAGAACTGCCGGCTGCTCAAGGGCCTGGTCGAGCGCCAGGCCAGCGGCCTGGTCTTCCTGCCGGGCCTGGAGGGGAAGCAGGCCTCGCTCCTGGCGACCGAGCTGGGCGACCTCTGCCCCGTCGCGCTCGACCCGTCGCAGCCGGGCGGGTGGGGCTCGCGGACCCCGGGGCACTTCGAGCTGACCGAGGCCGGCCGCAAGAGCCTCCTGACCAAGCTGGCCGACACCCAGGACGACAACGCCGAGGTCTGGGAGGGCCTGCCCGGCTTCCAGTGGTACGCCCCCGTGCTCCGGGCCAAGGCGGGGTCGGAAGTCCTGGCCGTCCACAAGGACGCCGCCAACGACTCGGGCCGGCTCCCCCTGCTCGTGACCCGGACCTTCGGCGCCGGCAAGGTCCTCTTCATGGGGACCGACGGCGCCTGGCGGTGGCGGAAGGGGGTCGAGGACAAGTACCACTACCGGTTCTGGGGCCAGGTGGTCCGCTGGATGGCCTACCAGCGGAACATGGCCAAGGGGGAGACGATGCGGCTGTTCTACGCCCCCGACCAGCCCAAGATGAACCAGACGCTCACGCTCCAGGCCAACGTGATGGACAAGGCGGGCGAGCCCCTGACCGGCGGCGACGTGACGGCGCGGATCGTCGCCCCCTCGGGCAGGGCCGAGGTCGTCCGGATGGCCTCGGCCGGCGACGAGTGGGGCGTCTTCACCGGCCGGTTCACCTCGGAGGAGCCGGGCACGCACATGGTGACCCTGGCATGCAAGCAGACCGGGGCGACCCTGGAGGCGACATTCTTCGTCCAGGGGGTCTCCGCCGAGCGGGCCGGCCGGCCGGCGCGGCCCGACGTGATGGAGGAGGTCGCGCGGGTCTCGCGCGGCAAGCTCGTCGCGGCCGACCGGGTCGACGACGTGGTCCGCTCGCTCGCCGAGCTGCCCGAGCCGCCGCCGTCGGTCCGCCGGGTCCCGCTCTGGGGCCACCCGGCCGTCGCGGGCACGCTGTTCGCCCTGATGGGCGTGTTTTGGGCGGGACGCAAGCTGATCGGCCTTGTATGATGATCCGCGAACGGGTCGGATTTCGCGGCGGCGACGAACCGGAGGGACGGACATGAGCCTCGCACCGGACCACGATCGACTGAGGATCCCCGAATCCCTGAGGACGCAGCTCGGCGCCTTCCGCCGCCGCGTCCGCGCGATCAAGATGGCCGAGGCGGGCCTGGCCGCCGCCTTCGTCGTCGCCCTGGCGTTCCTGGCGATGTTCGCCGTCGACCGGGCGATCGACACCCCGCGGGCCCCCCGGCTGGCGTTCTTCGCGGCGGCCGTCCTGGGGCTCGTCGCGGTCCCGGCGGCGGCCTACCGATGGGTCTGGGGGAGCCGCCGCCTGGAGCAGCTCGCGCGGATCTTGAGCCGGACCCAGCCCCGGGTCGGCGACCAGCTCCTCGGCGTGATCGAGCTGGCCCGGAGCGACTCCGAGCAGGCCCGGTCGCTCCGGCTCTGCGAGGCGGCGATCGAGCAGGTCGCCGTCGACGCCGCCCGCCGCGACTTCCGCTCCGCCGTGCCCAGGCCCCGCCATCGGGCCTGGGCCCTGGCCGCCGCGGTCCCGTTGACGATCACCCTCGGCCTGTTCGCGACGGTCCCCGCCGCCGCGTCGAACGCCTGGGCCCGGCTGGTCGCCCCCTGGAAGGCGACCCCGCGGTACACCTTCGCCGCCCTGGCCCCGCTGCCCGAGAAATTGATCGTCCCCCACGGCGAGCCGTTCGCGATCGGGGCCAAGCTGGCCGACGGCACGGCCTGGCACCCGGCGATGGCGACGGCCCGATTCGGCGAGCAGGCGATCGTCGCCGCCCCGCTCCGCGACGGCGGGTATGCCTTCGCCTTCCCCGCGCAGATCGCCCCCGGCTGGGTCGACGTCCGGGTCGGCGACGCCCGGCGGCGGATCTTCGTCGACCCGACGCTCCGGCCCGAGCTGACCGGCCTGGTCGCCGACGTCACCCTGCCGGGCTACCTCGGCCGGGCCAAGGGGGAGCCCAAGGACGTCCGCGGCGGCGCGGTCTCGCTGGTCAAGGGGAGCAGGGCCCAGTTCGCCGCCACCGCCAGCCGCGAGCTGGCCGAGGCCAAGGTCGACGGCGCCCCGAGGGTCCCGGTCGGCGCGACCGTCCTGAGCCCCGAGACCGCCGTCGACGCCTCGCGGTCGATGGAGTTCCGCTGGGTCGACGCCCTCGGCCTGGCCGGCAAGGCGCCGTTCGCCCTGGCCATCGCCGGCCGCGACGACGAGCCGCCGACGCTGACCTGCGAGGGCCTCCCGCGCCAGAAGGTCGTGCTCGACTCGGAGATGCTCCGCTTCAAGGTCCGGGCGCAGGACGACTTCGGCGTCCGCCGCGTCGGGATCGAGTGGCAGGGGGGCGACGACGTCACGGTCAAGTCGCCGGCGAAGGGGGAGAAGGTCCTCGCGGCGGGCGGGACGGACCGGGAGTCGCTCGACCTCCCCGGCACGTTCACCGCGAAGGCGCTGGGGATCGAGCCGCAGGCGATCACGCTCCGGGTCTTCGCCGAGGACTACCTGCCCGGCCGGCCCCGGGTCTACTCGCCGCCCTACGTCCTCTTCGTGCTCGACCCCGAGCAGCACGCGATCTGGCTGACCGAGCAGTTGAGCAAGTGGCACCGCCAGTCGCTGGAGGTCCGCGACCGCGAGATGGCGCTGTACGAGGCCAACCGCCAGATCCGGGCGCTGACCCGGGACGAGTTGGACCGCCCCGAGACCCGGCGGCGGGTCGAGAACCAGGCGGCGGCGGAGCGGGCCAACGGCCGGCGGCTCAACGGCCTGGTGGCGTCGGGCGAGGACCTGGTCAAGCAGGCCACCCGGAACCCCGAGTTCGGCGTCGGCCACCTGGAGAAGTGGGCCGAGATGCTCCAGATCCTCAAGGACATCTCGGGCAACCGGATGCCCTCGGTGGCCGACCTCCTCAAGCAGGCGGCGCAGGCGCCGGTCGCCCTCGCGGCCGGGACCAAGGGGGCCCCGATGGCGGGCCAGGTCCGCGCCGGGGGCGGCGGCAAGCCCGCCGAGATGAACCCCGGCAAGCCGCCGAGGCCGCCCGCGCCGACGGTCGTCGACCGCGAGTCGCAGCAGCAGCCCGCCTTCGAGGACAAGGGGGGGCCCGGCGGCAAGAAGAACCCGTCGTCGCCGAGCCTGAAGCTCGCCGAGACCACCCTCATGGGCAAGCCCGGCGACCCCGCCCCGCCCAAGGACGCCCCGCCGCTCGTCGACCAGGCCGTCAACGAGCAGCGCGACCTCCTCGCCGAGTTCGACAAGGTGGCCGAGGAGCTCAACAAAGTCCTGGCCAACCTGGAGGGGAGCACGCTCGTCAAGCGGCTCAAGGCCGAGTCGCGGGCCCAGGGCAAGATCGCCGGCCGGATCGACGAGGGCCTGGGCGAGACCTTCGGCGTGGCGACGGCCCTGGTCGGCCCGGCCCCGGCGAAGCTCCTGACCGAGATGTCCGCCCAGGAGGCCAAGGGGAGCCTCTCCGTCTCCGTGATCATGGACGACCTGGAGTCGTACTTCGAGCGGCGGAAATTCGCCAAGTTCAAGGCGATCCTCGACGACATGCGGAAGCAGGACGTCGTCGGCGGCCTCCGCCAGCTCGGCGACGACCTGAGGCGCGAGAACGGCCTGTCGATCGCGCTCTGCGAGTTCTGGTCGGACAACCTCGACCGCTGGGCCGAGGATCTCGTCGACCCCGCCAACGGCGGGAGCTGCCCCGGCGGCAAGTCGCGCGACAGCCTCCCGCCGTCGATCGTCCTGGAAGTCCTCCAGATCCTCGAAGCCGAGGTCAACCTCCGCGAGGAGACCCGGGTCGCCGAGGGGGCCCGCCCCGCGCTCGCCGCCGAGGAGCACGGCCGCCAGGCCGGCAAGCTCTCCGGGTCGCAGGAGGCCCTCCGCGACCGCGTCCTCAAGGTGATCGAGCGCATCCTCGCCCTCCGCGACGGCGAGCAGGTCTTCGCCTACGAGGTCGACCTGCTCGGCCAGGTCGAGTCGGTCATGCACGAGGCGGTCGCGATCCTCGCCCGGCCCGAGACCGGCAAGCGGGCGATCGCGGCGGAGACCGAGGCGATCGAGCTGCTCCTGAAGTCGAAGCGGATCAACCCGAGCGGCGGCGGCGGGGGCGGCTCGACCCCCGGCGGCGGCGGCGGCGGCACGACCACCGACTCGGCCCTGGCGCTGCTGGGCAAGGGCCTCAACGAGAAGGAGGTCCGCGAGGACCGCGGCGTCTCCCAGGCCACCGGCGAGTCGGGCCCCTCGCTCCCCGAAGAGTTCCGCGCCGGCCTCGACGAGTACTTCAACCGGCTCGAAGGCCGCACCGGCGGCCGTTGATCGATCGAGGGTCGCATCACCATGAGTTGGCTCGCCCGAACGACGATCGTCCCGCTCGCCGTCGCCGGCCTCCTGTCCGGCTCGGCCCTCGTCGCCGCCCAGGCCCGGAAGGCCGAAGACCCCGCGCAGCCGGCGGAGGCGAAGACCACCACGACCGTCACCATCAAGGTCGAGCAGGCCCCGGCCGGGAAGTCCGACCGGCCCGTGCAGAAGGAAGCCACCAAGCTTGACACGGTGGGGGTCAAGGCAGTGGAGGTCAAGAAGGAGGCCGCCAAGCCCGCGGTGGCCCAGAAGCGGGCCGGCAACTTCCCGCAGAACATCGAGCCGCAGGCCCAGCAGTTCGCCAACCAGCTCCGGCCGATGCTCCGGGCCGAGGTCCACCTGGCCTTCACCGCCTGCGCGCCGACGACCAAGGAGCAGCGGGCGGCGATCCTGGCCGGGGCGGAGGCGGTCCTCAAGGACGTCTCCCGGCAATGCGCCGAGGGCCAGATGATGCCCCGGAAGGCCGACGTCGGGATGCCCAACCCCCAGCGGCTGATGGCCGCCGGGATCGCCGCCCTCCTCAAGGATCGGGTGGCGGACGACCAGTTGGCCCGCTACCGGGCGGAGTCCGCGGCGAAGGACGAGGCCTTCCGGCGGGTCGCGGTGGGCAACCTGGTGGCCAACATCGACGACGAGCTGCTGCTCTCCGCCGACCAGCGCGGCCGGCTGGTCCAGGCGCTCGAGTCGCACTGGAAGGACGCCTGGTGCAGCTCGCTCCAGTCGCTCCTCCACGGCTCGCAGTACCTCCCGATGATCACCGACGACGTGATCGGCCCGATCCTCGACCCGACCCAGAAGCAGGTCTGGGGCAAAAAGCAGAAATATCCGAATATGTTTTGGGGGAACTTCGGCGGCATGGGCAACGCCATGCTCGAGGAGGAGCCCGACGCCAAGGCCAAGGCCGAGCCCAAGGGGCCCGACGCCAAGGCCGAGGTCCGGCCGGCCGAGGCGATCCCCAAATAGGCCCCGGCCCGACGTCCCGGGAGGAGATCACCATGAGCACGAATCTTCGCCGCCCCGCGTGGCCCGCCCGCCTCGCCCCCCCGCCGGCGGCGGCCCTCGGCCTCGCCTTCACGCTCGCCCTGGCCGTCGCCGGCCCGGCCCCCGCCCAGGTCGCGGCCCCCGCCCCCGCCAACGCCCAGGACGAGGAGGAGGAGGTCGACGCGGCGGCGCGGCAGCCGGTGCAGAATAACTTCGCCTTCAACGACGCGAACTTCGACGCCTGGATCTACAACGGCCGGGTCGTCGGCAGCGGCCGGGACTGGTTCGAGGTCCGGCTGACGCTCCGGCTCGAAGAGCTCGACCGCGCCTGCACCCTGACCGACCCGCAGAAGGCCAAGATCCGGCTCGCCGGCAAGGGGGACGTCAAGCGGTTCTTCGACATCTACGACGAGAAGCGCCGCAAGTTCCAGCTCCTCAAGACCAATCAGGGCAACGTCAACGAGATCTTCCGGGAGATCGCCCCGCTCCAGCAGATGCTCGCCTCCGGCGCGTTCGGCCGCGGCTCGATCTTCGAGAAGACGGTGAAGGCGACCCTGGGCGCCGAGCAGGTCGCCCGCTTCGACGAGGTCGGCCGCGACCGCCGGGCCGCCCGCTACCGGGCCCGGGTCGACCTGGTGGTCGCGATGGTCGACAACTCCGTCGGCCTCACCGCCGACCAGCGGCGACGGTTCGCCGACGTCCTCGGGGCCGAGACCAAGGCCCCCGCCCGGACGGGCCAGTACGAGTATTACCTGGTCATGTACCTGGCCGCGCAGCTCCCCGAGGAGAAGCTCCGGCCGATCTTCGACGACGCCCAGTGGAAGGTGGTGGGGCAGATGCTCAACCAGGCCAAGGGCTACCAGTCGTTCCTCAGGACCAACGGCCTGCTCGAAGACCGGGCCGCGGAGAAGCCCGCGGCCCGCGCCATCGAGAAGGCCGCCGGGAAGGCCCTGGCCAAGTGACAGTGACCCCGAGGGCCCATGCCGTGATCATCGCCCGCCGACTCGCCCGGATCTGCCTCGCGTCGACCGGCCTCCTGCTGGCCGGCCCCGCCGCCGAATCGCCCGCGCAGCAGCAGGGGCCGCCCGGGGCCCGCGCCGGCGAGGTCGTCCCGCGCGACGTCCGCGAGATGTACGACAAGGGGCTGCACTACCTGGCCACCACCCAGACCGAGAAGGGGGACTGGCAGAGCCCCTACGGCCAGGGGGCCGGCGGGACCGGCCTGGCCCTGATGGCCTTCCTGGCCTCGGGCGAGGACCCCAACTTCGGCCTCTACAGCAACCACGTCCGCAAGGCCCTCCGGAGCATCATCGCCGACCAGGACGCCTCCACCGGCTTCCTCAACGTCGGGATGTACCACCACGGCTTCGGGATGCTCGCCCTGGCCGAGGCCTACGGCGCCGTCGACGAGCGTAACCTCTGGCCCGACGCCAAGGCCAAGGGGGCCCGCACGATCGGCCAGGCCCTGGAGCTGGCCGTCCGGGCGGCGATCACCTCGCAGAAGAAGAACCCCGCCGGCGCCTGGCGGTACTCGCCCGACGCCACCGACGCCGACACCTCGGTCAGCGGCGCCGTGCTGATGGGCCTGCTGGCGGCCCGGAACGCCGGGATCGAGGTCCCCGACGAGTCGATCGACCGGGCCATCGCCTACTACAAGTCGATGACCTCCACCGGCGGATCGGTCGGCTATTCCGGCGGCATCGGCGGCTTCGGCGAGTCGATCGCCCGCTCCTCGATCGCCGCCCTCGTCCAGGCGATCGCCCGCCGCAAGGACCTCCCCGAGTTCAAGGCCACCCTCGGCCACATCGCCGCCCACGTCGACCAGCCGTCCAACAACAGCTATCCCGAGTACACCCGCTACTACCAGGCCCAGGCCCTCTTCCAGGGGGACTTGGCGGCCTGGGAGCGGTGGAACAAGCTCCTGATCCGCCAGCTCAAGCAGGCCCAGCAGCCCGACGGCAGCATCGCCGGCCAGTACGGGCCGGCCGTGGGGACCTCGATGTCGCTGCTGGCCCTGGCGCTCAATTTCCGGTTCCTGCCGATCTACGAACGATAAAGAAAAGGGGCGAGGTCCCGATGCTCACCAACCACCCCCGGCCGTCCCGGGTCGCGGCCCTCGCCGGCCTCGCCCTGCTCGCCGTCGTCCCCGCCCTCGCCGATGCGCAGATGGGGGCCATGAGGGTCGTCGAGGGCCCGTCGCGGGTGGCCGCGCCCGCCCCCGCGGCCCCGAAGCCGGACCCGCCCGTCCCGTCGGCGACCGGCCCGACCCTGCACCTGGCCAACGGCGGGTTCGTCTCGGGCGAGCTGGTCGACTCGCCCGACCCCGGCTCGATCCGCTGGCGGTCGCCGGCGTTCGCCGTCCCGGTCGACTTCGCGGCGGGCGGGATCGACGCGATCCGCTGGCCCGCGCCCGCCAAGCCCCCCGAGCCCTCGGGCGAATACCGGTTCGAGCTGGCCGGCGGCGACGTCGCGACCGGCTCGCTCGTCGCCCTCGACGCGACCGCCGCCGAGCTGGACGTGCCGGGGCTGGGCCGGCTCCACGTCGACCGCTCGGCCCTCCACCGGCTCCACCGCCGCCGCGACGGGGGCGGCCTCGTCTATGCCGGCCCCAACGGCCTGGCCGGCTGGACCCCGACGGGCCCCAAGGACGCCTGGCGCGAGGAGTCCGGCCAGCCGACCACCGACCGCGAGGGCGCGACCCTCCGCGCCGACCTCGGCCTGCCCGCGCGGGCGGTCGTCGAGTTCGAGGTGTCGTGGAAGTCGAAGCCCGACTTCATCCTGGCGCTGGGGTGCGGACCGGGCGACGCGGGCCCGAAGCAAGCCTTCCGGTTCGAGGTCTGGGACGGGACGCTCGTCGTCGGCCGCGAGGTCGACGCGGCGGCCGACCTGGCCGCGCTCGGCCCGGTGGCCGACGGCCCCGGCCGGGCCCACCTGATCGCCTACCTCGACCAGCCGAGCGGCCGAATCCTCGTGGCCGCCCCCGACGGCCGGCCGCTGGCCGACCTGACCATCCCCGACCCGCCCGCCGCGAACCTCGCCATCCCGGCCATGGCCGGCGCCATCGCTTCCGCCCTCGTGGCCAAGGCCCCGGCCCCGGGCGGCGTGGCGCTGGTGAACGTCAAGGGGAACGTCCGGCTCGAAATGCTCCGGATCGGCCGGTGGGACGGCCTCCCGCCGCTGGTGGTCGAGGCGGGCCGGTCGCGGGTCCACCGCGTCGACGGCCCGATCGCCTACGGCGAGGTCACGGGGTATGATGCCAAGGCCCGCGAGTTCCTCCTCGAAGACGAGGAGGGCGACGAGTCGCGGATCACCGCCGACGCCGTGGCCGACGTCTTCCTGACCGCCGCCGCCGCCGGGGGCCCGGCCCGGCCGCTCCGCGCCCTCTACTTCGACGGGACCCGGCTCGGCGGGGCCCCCCGGAGGGTCGAGGCGGGGGCCGTCGAGCTGGCCGTCCCGGGCGTCCGCGGGTCGCTCCGCCTGCCGATCGAAGGGCTCCGCTCGCTCGCCTTCGCGCCCGAGGCCCCGCCGCCGCCCCCGGCGGGCCGGCGCGGCATCCTGGAGCTGGTCGGGGTCAAGCTCCCCGGCTCGATGGCCGATGGCCGACCCGGGGCCGACCCGGGCGGCCTCGCCTGGCTCCCCGCCGGCGGCTCGGCCGCCCCGATCCGCCCCGGTGCGTCCGGCCGGATCGTCTACGTCGAGCCCAAACCGCCCGCGCCCGTCGCGCCCGCGACCACGATCCGGCGGAACAACGTGGCGGCGGCCCCCCGGGCCTTCATCGCCTTCAACAACGCCATCGACCGGCTCGGCGCCGGCACCGTCGCGGGCCAGGCCAAGGTCCAGGTCGACACCCGCCGCTCGCTCCACCTCCGGACCGGCGACGTCATCCCGTGCGAGATCACCGCGATCGACGAGGCCGGCGTCCATTACAAGGCCGACCTCTCGCCCGGGAGCTTCGTCACGCACGCCAAGATCAAGGCCATCGAGCTGGCCCCGCTGGCCCCCGACGCGATCAAGGTCGGCAAGGCCAAGCGCGAGCGGATGCTCACCCTCCCCCGGATGCAGAAGGACAGCCCGCCCACGCAACTGATCCGCTCGGTCAACGGCGACTACCTCCGCGGCCGGATCGTGGCGATGGACGCCAAGACGCTCCAGGTCGAGGTCCGCCTGGAGACCAAGGCCGTCCCCCGCGACCGGGTCGCCCGGATCATCTGGTTCCATGCCGACGAGCTCGACCCGGCCAAGGCCGCCGCCGCCGTCCTCGTCGGCCCCGAGGAGGCCGGGCCGATCCGCGTCCAGGCCGTCAAGGGGGACGGGATTCGCCTGACCTTCCGGCCGACGGCCCAGGCCGACGGCACCCTCTCCGGCCTCAGCGAAGTCCTCGGCGCCTGCCAGGTCCGCCTGGCCGACGTCGACCAGCTCCTCATCGGCCCGGCCATCGAGAAGGCGGCCGCGCAACTGGCCTACGGCCGCTGGACCCTGCACAACGCCGAGGAGCCGAAGTTCGCCAGGGCCGACGCCGCCGGGGGTGCCGGCGCCGGCGCCGCCGGGTCCGAGTCCCCCCTCGTCGGCAAGCCGGCGCCCGACTTCGAGCTGGAGCTGCTCGACGGCAAGAAGTTCCACCTGGCCGAGAGCAAGGGCCAGGTCGTCGTCCTCGACTTCTGGGCGACCTGGTGCGGCCCCTGCATCCAGGCCATGCCCCAGGTCGAGCGCGTGACCAAGGAGTTCGCCGACCGGGGCGTGAGGCTCGTCGCCGTCAACCTCCAGGAAGCCCCGCGCGACATCAAGGCCATGCTCGAACGCCACAAGCTCGACGTCGCCGTGGCCCTCGACCGCGACGGCGTCGTCGCCGACAAATACGCCGCCACCGCCATCCCCCAGACCGTCGTCGTCGACCGCGACGGCAACGTCTCCCGCCTCTTCGTCGGCGGCGGCCCCGGCCTCGAAGCCCAGCTCCGCGACGCCCTGACCGGCGCCCTCGGCGACGCCCCCAAGAAGTGAGGCCCCACGCCCCGGCGAGATCCGTCGGGGCGAGCCGGGGCCATCCTCGTTCGTCGGATCAGGCCCGGCTCACCCCGGGGCGAGCTTGCGGAACAGCACCAGCCAGTCGAGGTACAGGGCCTGGGCGAGGTCGAGGGACTTCTTCTCGCGGCGATCCCGGAGCTGCTCGATCGACAGGCCGTCGTAGTGTCCCATCCAGCCGGAGGCGACCCCGCGGGACCGGCGGAGGAAGTCTTCCAGGTCGGTCGCGGGGCAGGCGAGCGGGAATGTCTCCTCGACGACGACGGGCTTGCCCGCGGCGAACCGGCCCAGGATCGCGATCGCCTCGGCCACCTTGCCCTTCTCGGGGTAGATGTGGACGCTGACGAAGTCGAGGCCGGGGGCGACCGCCTCGGGCACGAACCCCGAGAGATGGCCCCAGCCGGCGACCCAGGGCAGGAGGCCGACGGTGATCAGATGCCGGCGGTCGTGCTCGCGGATCGCGGCCGTGAGCCGCGCGATCCAGGCCCGGGCGATCCCCTCGCGCGGCCGGCCGCGCGGGTCGAGGGCGATCCACTGGACGAAGTCGTAACCGCCGAGCGTCTTGCCCGAGTACCAATCGCCGGGCTTGCGGTCGCCGCCCGCGGCGAACGGCTCGTTCATCAGGTCGTAGCAGAAGACGGCCGGGCTGGCCTCGCAGCGGGCGGCGACCGCGGCCCAGAAGCGGGCCTGGGCCGACCAGCGGTCCGCCTCGGAGAGGCCGTCGTACCACGGCGGGACGTCGGCCTTGCGATAGCAGGCCAGGCCGGTGAGGTCGAGATAGACGCCCGTCGCCTCGGCCAATTCGAGGAGCCGGCCGAGCCGGTCGAGCGCCTTCGGGTCCGGCCGATCGGCGGCCTCCATGAACTTGCCGAACTGGAGGTGGACCCGGACCACGTTGGCCCCCAAGGCCTTCATCTCCCGGAAGTCCTCGGCCACCGTCGCCCATTCGGCCTCCCAGAAGTCCTCGATCAGCCTCCCGGCGTTGCCGTAGTTGAGCCCCCAAGGCGTGAACGCCCGGCCCGACCCGGCGCAGACGAAGCCACGGCCGTCGTCGGACACGCGGACCCGCTCCATCGCGACCGGCTCGGGGACGACCCAGGCCAGGAGCACGGCGGCGAACGTCATCATGGGTCCATGCCTCGGGGTGCCCGTCCGGCCGGATGTCCCACGCCCCACCCCTCGGGAGGGCCTCGCCGGGGCCGTCCGGCCTCCCCGACCTCCATGATGATACCACCGTCCCCCGACGCCTCCCACCCGCCTCCCGCCGGGCCCGCCGGCCCCGCGGCCGAATCGTCGGCCCGGCGCTCGACACGCCCCGTCCACCTTGTACAATTGGACACACGCCATCCCGCCCGGTGGCGAAGCCCGGTGTCGGCCGCCCCATGCCCGTCCAGGTCGTCTGGTTCAAGCGAGACCTCCGCGTCCGCGACCATTACCCGCTGTCGCGGGCGTCGCGGCGGGGGCCGTGCGTCTGCCTCTATGCCTACGAGCCGGAGGTGTACGGGGCGGAGGACTTCGACCCGTCGCACCTCGTCTTCATCAACCAGTCGCTCGCCGGGCTCGACCGCTCGCTCCGAGGCCTCGGCGGCCGGCTCACCACCCGGGTCGGCCGGATGCCCGACGTGCTCGACGACCTGCACCGGGCCGTCGGCGTCGAGGCGTTGTGGAGCCACCAGGAGACCGGCGGCGCGATCACCTACGCCCGCGACCGCCGGGTGCTCCGGTGGGCTCGGTCGCGGGGCATCCCCTGGCACGAATTCGGCCAGGACGGCGTGACCCGGCGTCTTCCCACCCGCGACGCCTGGGCCGGGCTCTGGTCGGCCACGATGGCCCGGCCCGAGGCTCCGGAGCCCACGCGGCTCCGGCCCACGCCGGGGGTCGACCCCGGCGCGATCCTCGGGCCCGACGCCCTCGGCCTGCCCCCCAGCACCAAGGCCGAGGCCCAGCGCGGGGGCGAGGCCGCCGCGCACGCGATCCTCGGCTCGTTCCTCGCGGGTCGCGGGATCGACTACCCCCGGACCGTCTCCAGCCCGACCACCGCCCGCCGCGGTTGCAGCCGGCTCAGCCCCCACCTGGCCTGGGGCTGCCTCTCGACCGCCCAGGTCTGCCGGGCGATCCGCCGCCGCGAGGGAGAAATTCTGGACGCCCAGGACGCCGGGTGGGAAGTCGATGGACGCTGGTGGCGGGCGTTGCGGTCGTTCCGCGACCGGATCCGCTGGCGGGGCCACTTCATCCAGAAGCTGGAGGACGAGCCGGCCATCGAGTCCCGCAACATCAATCGCTCTTACGACGGGCTCCGCGAGGGCGACTTCGACCGCACGCGGTTCCACGCCTGGTGCTCGGGCCGGACCGGCTATCCGATGATCGACGCGAGCATGCGGGCGCTCCACGCCGGCGGCTGGATCAACTTCCGGATGCGGGCGATGCTGATGTCGTTCGCCTCGTACCACCTCTGGCTCCACTGGCGGCCGACCTCGGTCTACCTCGCCCGCCAGTTCCTCGACTTCGAACCCGGCATCCACTTCCCCCAGGCGCAGATGCAGTCGGGCACGACGGGGATCAACACGCTGCGGATCTACTCGCCCGCCAAGCAGGCGTCCGACCACGACCCCCGGGGCGAGTTCATCCGCCGCTACGTCCCCGAGCTCGAGCCGGTGCCCGACGAGTACCTCGCCGCCCCCCACGAGATGCCCCCCCTCCTCGGCCGGATGATCGGCTGCGTGATCGGCCGCGACTACCCCGCCCCGATCGTCGACCACGCCGCCGCCTACCGCCTGGCTCGGGCCCGGATGGATGCCGTGGCCGTCCGCCCGGGCTCGGAGGCCGAGGCCCGTCGCGTCCTCCTCAAGCACGGCGGCCGGGGCCGTCGCCGGGCCTGACCGTCGGCGATGACCCGCGACTTGTCGACAATTGTCGATATATTGCGCCCCCTGCCTCCGCGCCAACCCCAGGCCCGGCCCCGCCGTGCTCGGCCTCCCGCGCGTCGGCGACGCCGAGCGTGACCAGATTCGGGCCGAGGCCCGCCGGTTCCTCGACGGGCTGGGTGTGGCCGGGGATTCTGGCGGTGCCACGTCCTCGGCCCCCCACCCCGGCCCTCCCCCACGAGGGGGGAGGGAGGCCGTCGTCGGCGGCTCGGTCACGCAAGGCGATCCCTCCCCCTCGGGTCCCCTCCCCCCTTGCGGGGGAGGGTCAGGGTGGGGGCCGCGTGGCGACACCAGAAAATCCGGGCACACCCGACGGGCTCGAACATGATCCCTCCGCCCCCGGGCCGTGAGGCCAGCCCGAGGCCCGCGACGTGGCCTCAATACCTCCTTTTCGATAACGACATTGCGGGGAATGCGGAAAAACGATAACGATTGAGATCAGCCTCGCCTGGTATCCTGACGCCGCTCAATGGTCGGGAAGCTGATTCCTCCGGGGATCGTCCGGGCGTGATCCGCCGGGCCCGTCGCCATCGCCGGAGTCCGACGTCGCCGCGACCGTTCCCGCCGAACTCGGTGTCATCCAGGTCGATGCCGATGACCGCGTTGGCGGCGATGAACTTCAAGGCCCCGGGCTCGTGCTCCTTGGCGGCCCGAATCCTCCTCGTGCAGGCCGTCATGCCGTCCCGAAGGTTGAGCGGAGCCCCCGCCTGGAGATGCCCGGCTCGTTGAGGGGCTGGCATCCGACGGCGCTTCGGCGATGAGACGATCCGGAGGGACCGGACCCTTGCCGTATTACAAGCCGGTCATCAGCCCGATTGCTCGCTTCATCCGCCGTCGCTGGCGTCCCTTCGCCTATCGGGGCACGGGCTTCACCTGCCCGCTCTGCGGGGGGACTTTCCGGCGACGCGCCGAGGGTGAAGGGAAGAACTGCCCCGGCTGCGGCTGCCCGGATCGCGCCCGCCTGTTCTGGCTCTATCTGGAGCGGGAATGGCCCCGGTTCTTCGAAGATCCGGCCGTCCTCATCGAGTTCGCCCCGATCCCGATCCTCGAAAAACGCCTCCGGATGCTGCCGAATCTCAAGTACCTCTCGTCCGACCCCTATGAGCCCGAGGCGATGATCCGCCTGGACCTGAGGGATCTCGACCTCCCGGACGAGAGCTTCGATTACGTGATTTGCATGCACGTGCTCGCACACATCGCGAACGACCGGAAGGCCATGCGTGAGATGCTCCGGATTCTCCGCCCCGGAGGCGTGGCCTTCATCATGACCCCGGTCGACGACGATCGGGCGGTCACCTTCGAAGACCCCTGCATCATCGATCCCCGGGAGAAGAGCAAGATCTACGGCCACTCCGATTACGTCCGGACCTATGGCCGAGACTTCACCGACCGCCTCCGGGAATCCGGCTTCGACGTCGCGGTGGTCCGTCCCGCCCGGGACCTCGACGAGGCCACGCTGAAGACCTGCGACCTCTGGGACGACGTGATCTACGTCTCGCGGCGCCCGCTCCCGGTCGCCTCCGACCGCTCGACCGTCCCGAGCGGGCCCGGATCGGGCTGAACCCGGGATCGCACGCCATCGGCGATCGCCTCATTCACACCTTGGTCGACCCTTTCACGGCGGTAGAAGACTCGGAAGCCTTGAGAGGATCGTTCGGAGTTGCCGCCCCGGAAGACAGGAAATATTCCTGATCTCCACGCCGGCGACCCGGCCCGAGCTGGAGGACCTGCCGATGATGGGTTGGCCCGACGACATCCGACGGGGCGGGCCGACCACGCCGGCCCCGGTTCCGGCCCCGGCCTCGGCGTGGTCCTGGACCCGGTCGCTGGCGGCGACGGTCGCCCTCGGGGTGGCGCTGGCCACGCTCATCGGGGTCAATTCGGCGGTCCCCGACGGGGACGTCGCCGGGGGCGGGAATTCCTGCCGCGCGGCCTTCGGCTCGCGGCGGGGGCCGGTCACCGCCCTGGCCTGGTCGCCCGACGGCTCGACCCTGGCGGCGTCGGACTGGGCTTCGATCGTCACGCTCCGCGACTCGGCCTCGGGGCGGCGGTGGGCGCTCGACCTCGGCGGCGACGGCCCGCGCTTCGTCCTCGGCTGGTCGGCGGACGGCCTGGTCCTGGCGGCCTGGGGCCTGGACGGGGCGATCGAGTCGCGGGCGGTGGGGCCCGGCCCGGGGCCCGAGGGGGCGGGCGGGACGCGGGCCGAAGTCGCCCCGGCCCGCGCCGCGACGGGGACGTCGCTCCGGCTGTTCGGGCCCGCGGACCGGCGGTCGAGGGCGGTCCTCCCGGCCTTCGTCGGCGAGCCCAACGCCCTGGCCTTCGGCCGCGACGGCCGGGCGATCGCCTCGGGCTCGGCCGACGGGCTCGTCCGGGTCTGGGACGCGGCGGACGGCCGCGAGCGGCTCTCGTTCCGGTCCGCCCCCGGCGCGGCGGAAGTCGGCGGGGTCAACTCGGTCGCCTTCGCCCCCGACGGCGCGACCCTCGCCACGGCGGGGGTCGGCCCGGTCCGGACCTGGGACGCGGCCACCGGGGCCCCGAAATCGTCCTTCGGCGCCGACTCGCCCGGCTTCGGCGTGGTGGCGTTCTCGCCCGACGGCGCCCATCTCGCCGGGGCCTCCTGGAACCGGAGCCTGCGGATCTGGGAGGTCGCCACGGGTCGCGAGGTCGCCAGGCTGCCCGGCCACCCCGGGCGGATTCTCACGCTCGCCTGGTCGCCCGACGGCCGGTCGCTCGCCTCGGGCGGCTACGATGGCTCCGTCCGGATCTGGGACGTGCCGGGCGGGCGCTGAGCGGGGCCGGGCCGTGGGCCGTCACGGCGACGACGGGGTTGCGGCGGGTTGCACCGTCGCCCGCGTGCAGTTCGTCGCCTCGATCGCCGGGAGGCCGGCGCGGCGGCCGGGCCTGGGCCCGACGATCGTGTTGGCCTCGATCCGGAGGTCGTCGGTCGAGCTGACGGAGATGTTGGGCAGCGGGCCGTCGGCCAGGCGGTTGCCCGAGACGACGATCCGGTTGTGGGCGCCGGCCGGGGCGAGCTTGCCCTGGCCGCCGTGCGCGGTCACCTCGATCCCCGTCGCCCGGCAGCCGCGGATGACGTTGTCGAGGATGGCGACGTCGTTGGAGCTGCCGCTCTCCAGCCACCAGTATTCGGGCGCGACCTTGATCGCCTCGCCCCAGTTCTCCGTCAGGGTGTTGCCGACCACCCGGCCGCCGCTGGCCTTGATGAGGATGCCCCGCGAGCGGTTGAAGCCGAAGTCGCACCCCTGGACCAGGAAGCCGTTGCCCATCCGCCGGGCCGAGGCCAGGAGCGAGCCCCGGGGCAGGTCCTCGTCGCGGTCGAGCGTCACCTTGAAGGCCTTCGGCCTCCAGCGCGTCCGGAGGCCCTCGTTCATCCGCTGGGCGACCAGGAAGGCGCGCTCGTCGTCGTCGATCGAGCCGTCGGGCTCGATCGCGACCACCCGCGCGTCGGGCCGTCGCGAGCCGTCGTAGGCGAGCAGCTCGACCGGGTCGCCGACCGCGACGTTCATCCGGTCCTTGGCCAGGACGCGCAGCTCGGCGCCCCGGCGGGCGGTGATCATGTGATAGTTGCCGCAGATGTTCACGCCGTCGTCGCCCATGAACTTCGCGACGCAGCCGATCAGCCTCGGGCCCCGGATCGCGTGCTTGCTGTGGAAGGCGTCGGCGTCGGCGTCGGCGTCGAGCGAGCGGAGCCGGGCGTCGGCCCGCCCGACGGGGTCGTCCCCGGGCGGGCGGCGGTCGACGCGGCACCTCAGGTAGGTGGTCCCGTCGCAGTCGTATTCGAGGAAGCCGAAGCAGTTCGAGGCATAGAGGGCGACGTCTTCGAGCCGGACGTCGACATCCTCGCTGCACACGACCGCGTGCGGGATGCTGCCCCCGGGCGCGGTCTCGGAGCCGATGACGATCAGGTCGCCGACCTGCTCGGGGTCGGCCCGGCTCGCCCGGCCCTTGACGACCCGGATGTGGCGGGCGTCGACCTTCTCGACCTTGAAGGGATAGTCCGGGCAGCGGAGCGTCCGGGTGTCGGGCCGGAAGATCTCGTACTTGAAGTCCAGGGCGGTCTCGCCGCCGGGGTAGCCCTCGAACAGTTCGATCTCGTGGGCCTTCTTGTCGGGCGAGATCGCCGCGATCCGCCCCTGCGTGAACGGCAGGGGGTCGTAGTCGATCGTCAGCCCCCGGAGCGAGACGTTCCGGCAGCGATCGATCGAGATCGCCCGGGTCGTCTCGGTGCAGACCATCTCCACGCCGTCGGCGACGATGGCGACGTCCTTCAGGTCGCGCAGGACGAGGTGCTGCCGGTCGCGCGGCCTCACCCGATAGCGGCCGGGCGGCACCACGATCCGCGTCTCGCCCGCCGCGACCGCGCGGTCGACGAACCCCTGCAAGTCGAAGTCGCGGGCCTCGGCCGCGCGGGCCTGGGGGGTCGCGGGCGGGCAGGACGCGAGCGCCGCGATCAGGACGATCATCGATTTCCGCATGCGACGGGACTCCGTTCGATCCGGGCTCGGCGGGGAGACGGGGCCTCGACCCGGGACATCACGGGTCGAACCGGAGCCGGGTGATGCTCAGCTCGACGGGCGGCTTCTTGGGGTCGGGGCCGCGGGTGACGACCACCTCGCCGATCCTGGACAGGCCGGGCGTGGCGGGGAGCGGGACGCGGATCTCGGCCTCCTTGCCGGCGGTGTCGGCGAGGTCGACGTGGATCTCCTGGGGGATCAGGCCGGGGGCGTCGGGCGCCCGCCCCTTGGGTTTGAGTTGGATCAGCGCCGGGCCGATCCCGCCCGAGCAGCGATAAAGCAGGGTCAGCACGCCGCCCGCCAGGTCCATCCCCTCCGCACCCCGGGCGACGAAGGCGACGCCGAACTCCTCGACGGTCGCCCCGGCGACCCGGAAGCCGCCGCCCCCCGCCCGGCCGGACCGGAGGGCGTCCCCCTTGGGGGACCAGGCGAAGGCATTCGTCGTCCCCTCGTCCAGGAGGTCGACCGGGCGGCCGGCCCCGCGGAAAAATGGGGCCAGCCGGCCCGACTCGCCCCGCGAATCGAGATAGCGGGCCATGTTCGCCGACCCCTGGCCGAGCAGGCCGAGGATCAGCGAGAGCGTGTGGGCGGTCGTCTGGAACCGGATCGGCTCGCGACGCGCGACGTTGTACCCCTCCCAGGGGCCGTGGTCGGTCAGCAACGGCTCGATCGCCGCCCACCGCGACCCGAGGAAGGGCTCGACGAGGTCGGGGGCGACCGAGTAGGCCACGCCCAGGGTGTAGAGCGAGGCCGCGTCGGTGATCCGCGGCTTGGGACTCACCGTGATCGCGGGGATGCCGACGCTCCCGGTGTACTGGACGCCGTCGCCGGTGTACGACTCCGAGAGGAAGCCGGGCAGGCCCTTCCGGTCGGCGAAGTCGACCTCGACCGCCACCAGATCCCGCAGGAGCGTCCGCCAGCTCGGCCGGTCGGCCTCCCCCATCGACAGCGAGAGCCCCAGCGCCTGGAACGCCGAGCCCTCCCAGGGGGCCAGCACATACACATCTTTCCCCTTGAGGTCCCGCGCCGCCTTCATCTTGAAGCCGAGGTTGGCGATCGCGTCGGCGGGCAGGCCGAAGCGGACGGCGACGAACGTGGCGGGGCCCCGGAACTCGTTGATCAGGTAGTCCATGTGCCCGGTCGTCCACTCGCCCCGGGGGTCCTCCCAGCCGAAGAGGCGGTCCTTGGTCGCGTCCCAGCCGAAGTAGAACAGGCCGGCCTTGGGGTCGTAGAGGTGGGCATACCCGCCGCGCTGGGCTTCGAGGAAGGCCTCCAGCTCGGAGCGGATCGCGGCGACCCCCGGCGCGTCCTTCGCCTCCGGGGCGAGCAGGGCGCCGATCGTCTTGGCGACGGAGGCGGAGAGATTCGAGTTGTCGCCGAAGATGATCATGACGACCCGGCGGTCGAGGAGGGCCATGACCCGGGTCTTGGTGGCGGGGTCGGCGAACGGCGCGAGCGGGCCGTCGAAGTATTCATACCCGTACCGGGCGCCTCGCTTCACCTCCGCCTCGCGGCCCTGGTTCCTCGGGGCGATCCAGCCGGCCGATTGCAGCGCCTTCCAGAGCGATTCCCCCTTCGATGGCCCGAACGCCTCGATCACCTTCGGCTTGTCGACGTCCGACGCCAGGGGGCCGAGCCGCCTGCCCGTGGCCACGTCGAGGAAGTTGCCCAGCAGTCCCTTCGCCGCGAGCATCGGGTCGCGCTGGTCCGCGCGGAGCGTGGCGACCAGGTGCATCAGCCCGGCCAACGCCCGGTCGCGCGGCAGGTGCGGGGTGTCCGCCCGGCCGGCCGCGACGTTCGCGAGCAGCTCCATGTATTGACCGATCGCCGTCAACTGCGTGAACGACCGGAGGAACAGGCCCCGCGACGGGTCCTGGTTCCACCCTTCCAGAGGGTAGCCCGAGACCGGGTCGACGATCTCGTTCCCCGGCGCGACGTACCGCATCGCGTTCTCGAGCAGCATCCGCGCATGCTTGTGCTCGGCCGGGATCGACGGGAACCGCGAGGGCGGCCCGTCGGCCGCCTCGGCCCCGAGGGTCACGAACGTCATGAACAGGACTCCCGCGCGGATGCTGTTCATCGTGCTCCTTTTCGATTCGCGGTCGGGCAGGATCGCCATCCGATTTGTTCCTCATTCATCAACCCGAGATAGACTGCCCATGCGCCTTCGGATCGAAGGCCACATGCTGCGCGGGCGCCCGCGGGTTCGATGGCCCGGCCAGAGGGCTGGTCGACACGTCCCGCGTCACGCGGACCGCGCCCAGGTCGGCCGCGGTGGCCTGGTGGCCGGGGTGGGCCATCGCGCCGTCGATCAGGCGGAGGCCGAGGACGGATTCCATCGCCTGGCGGAACATCCAGCCGGCGGCGCCGGTGTAGCCGTGCCAGATCATCCGGCCGGGGTCGAAGGTGGTCACCATGTCGGCGGCCTGCTTGTTGGGCTGGCCGCCGTAGGTCTCGATCTGGTCGGGCGCGACGTGGGGGATCGGCGAGATCTTGAGCCAGAGGCGGTAGGCGGCCTCGGCGAAGTGGCGGGCGTCGTCGGGCTTGCCCTCGCGGGCGGCCTGGTCGGACAGGAGCCGCGCGGCGCCCACCAGCCATTGCACGCCGTGGCAGTACATCCCGTTCTCGCGGACGCCCTCGGGGTACCAACTGCTCCGGCCCAGGTAGGGCTTGGTATCCTCGCGCAGGGGGGGCCAGCCGAGGAGGATGGAGGTCTCCTTCTCGAGGACGCCCAGGGCCGTCTCGAACACGATCCGGCCGCGGCGGGGGTTGATCCCGGCCATGACGGCCCAGGCGGCGGTGAGGGCGTCGATCTCCCAGACGCCGCTGTCCTTGACGCCGATCTCGGTGCCGTCGTCGTGGATGGCGCGGAGGTATCGGTCGTCGCGCCAGGTGCTTTCCAGGGCCTCGCCGAGGTCGCGGAGCCGGCCGAGGTAGTGGTCCTGGCGGCCTTCGCCCTCCTTCTTGCCGACGACCCCGGCCAGCCGCTCCAGGATGTAGTAGAGGAAGAAGCCGAGCCAGACGCTCTCGCCCCGCCCCTGGCTGCCGATCTCGTCGAGCCCGTCGTTCCAGTCGCCGGTGCCGATCAGGGGGAGGCCGTGGGCGCCCATCCGATGGTCGAGCACGAGGTCGACGGCCCTGAGGCAATGCTTGTAGACCGTGTCGTCGCGCGACGAGCGGAGCGGGTCGAAGCCGATCCCGTGCTTGCCGGCGGGCAAGGGTTCGAAGGGCAGCTCGGATTCGAGGTAGGGCGTCCGCTCGTCGAGCAGGGTGGCATCGCCGGTCGCGCCGACGTACTCGACCACGCCCCAGGCCAGCCAGAGCAGGTTGTCCGAGGCGTGCGTCCGCGCGGCGAAGCCGGTCCGGCCGTCCTGGAGGCGGTGGAACCAGTGGACGACGTCGCCTTCGAGGAACTGCTGCGAGGCGTGGAGGAGGATCTGCTTGCGGGCGATGCTCGGGTCCATCCAGATCAGGTTGACCGAGTCCTGCAACTGGTCGCGGAAGCCGAACGCCCCGCTCGCCTGGTAGAACCCGCGCCGGGCCCAGATCCGCTCGGCGAGGGCCTGGTACTTGAGCCAATCGAGGTAGCGGTCGAACTCGGGGCTGGCGGTCTCGACCTTCACCGTGTCCATCAGGGCCAGCCACCATCGCCGGTTCCGGTCCCGGCTCGCCGGGGCGGCGCCGGGGTCTCGATAGCGGCGGATGACCTCGGCGGCGGTCACGCGGTCGTCGGCCTGGCCGAGGAGGACGACGACGGTGGCCTCGCCGCGGGCGGGGATGTCGAGGGTGGCCAGGAACGCCGCGACGGGCCGGTCGTCGCCGGGGCCCGCCGGGTCGGCCCGCCCGGCCTCGACCATCGAGGGGCGGGCCACGTCGCGGCCGGGCCCGAAGAATCGGCCCCGATCCGTCTCGGACCGCTCGGGGCGGGGGAACATCGCGGCGAAGGCCGGCCCCCCCCGGAAGTTGTTCCGCGGGTTCTCGAAGAACAGGGCGCCGGTCTCCCGGTCGCGGCGGGCCCGGAGCGGGCCGGCGTGCTCGGGCTGCGCGGCCAGGACGAGCTGGAAATAGGCGGCGCACCGGAGCCGCCGGGGCCGGGCATCGAGGTTCCGCACCGTCAGCCGATAGACCCCGGTCGGCTCGTCCGACGGCACGAACACGGTCAGCTCGGTCGCGATCGTCCCCTTGGTCATCCGATAAGTGGCCGTGCCGTCGACGCCGAACTCGACCTCGTGACGGGCCTCCGGGTCATTGAGCGGGTGATACGTCGGCGAGGACCACTCGCTGGTCTCCGGGTCGAACAGGTAGAACGCCTCGGGCGGGACCTCGCGCGTGACCGTGTCGGACCAGTCGGGCGTCACCCGGTTCTGCTGCGCGTTGCCGCTCGAGGTCGTCTGGAACCCCCGGTTGGTCACCGCGACGACGTGCCCCAGGGCGTTGGACATCACATGGTCATAAGGCCGGGTCGTGAACGGCGTGAGGACCGTCATGGTCCGGCCGTCCCCGGAGAACTCCGAATAGGGCCGGGGCGTCCCGGGCGGGACCTCGCCGTGGCCGATCGAGTGCCGCTCCTTCCGCTGCCGATCCGCCGCGACGTCCGAGGCCCCCGGGATGGCCAGGTGCCGCGCGATCAGGGCGATCGCGCCGGCCTTGTCGGCGGCCATGCCGATCAGGAGGCGGACGGACTTCGACTCGTGAGGGCCCAGGTCCAGGCCGATCCGGAGGCTGGCGATGGGGTCGAAGGTCGGGTGCGCGTCGACCTCGCCGGCCTCGGAGAAGGCCATCGTCTCCAGGGCCCGGGGCGAGCGGAGGCCCCGGGCGCGGCCGATGAAGTCCATCCGCGAGGTGAGGAATCCGCCCGGCTCGACGTCCGAGGCCAGGAAGCCCATCGCCTTCGCGTGCTTGTCCCAGGCGAGCACGGCGTGGAGGCCGGGGGCATACTCCATCTCGGCGAAGAGGCGGTTGTACTGGGTGTGGCCGCGGTCGGCGTCGGGCCTGTTGAGGACCCATTCGAGGTACGGGACGACCTCGACCCGGCGGGGGTCGGCATTCAAGTTCTCGACGGTGATCGTCCAGAGTTCCGCCGGGTCGCCCGCGCCGGGGAGGGTGATGGCGACCGTGGCCCGGACCCCGCCCCGCGAGCCGGCGATGACGAGCGCCCCTCCGTCTCGCCCGCAGGTCGATTCCACGCCCGGGAAGTTCCCCACGATCGGCCACGACGCCCCGCCCCCGGCCAGGAAGAGCGCCCGGCCGGCGGGGTCGAGGCCGTCGTAGGACCGCCGGGTCAGGTCGAACCCGCGGCCGGGGACCCGGCTGGCGACCTCGCCGGTCGCCTTGAGCTCGACCTCGTACTCGGGGTTGGCCAGGGTCCACGACGCCGGCTCGGCCGAGGCCGCGCGCCGCTTCCACCGCCGGGCGACGGCGAAGGCCGTCGTGCTCGCCGCGACGAATCCGCCCAGCCAGAGCGCCTGCTCGAAGGCGGGCAACGCCAGGAGCGGGCCGGCCAGGGATACGTCCTTGGGCCGGCCCGCTCCGGAGTCGGCCCAGGCGAGGTCCCAGTCGCGGCCCCGGGGGATGTAGAACGGGATCAGGAGGGGCGCCCAGGTGGTGAACCGCTTGACCCCCTCGGGGATGCAGCGGGCGGTGGCGGCCGGGCCGAGGAACCGGGCGAGCTTCTCGTCGAGCTTGTCCATGCCCAGGAAGCTCAGGTTGACGAGCGTGGCGACCCGGAGGCCCATGTGGTCGAGCCAGATCAGGACCCGGATCGAGTCGTAAGCCAGGAGCATGGTGAAGACGTGGAGGCTCCAGGCGCGGAAGACGTCGCGGGGCTCGGTCGCGTCCTCGAAGGTGGCGAGGAGGGTCCGGATCGCGCCGTCCTGGTTGTACCAGGTGGGCTCGCCCATCGGCCGGAGGAACGAGTTGATGATCGGCGACATCCAGAGGCCCCAGCGGAGGACCTCGATCATGTTCTGGGTCAGGCCGACCCGCCCCTCGGGCGTGAACAGCGCCCGGATCGGCGCGGCCTCCTTGCGGAAGTAGGCGGCCAGGAACGTCCGGTTGATCGCGAACAGCCAGGCCGGGACCGCCCACGAGATCACCCCGGCCAGCGACTCGTCGAAGAGGAGCTTCACGCCGCCGGTCACGGTCCCGAGGTCGATGTACCCCCACTTGCTCAGGAGCGGCCGGACGTCGAACGGCGCGGGCGCGGCCCCGGCGGCGAGGTAGCGGTGGAACTTGGCCACGACCACGGCCACCTGCACGGCGTCGAAGTAGAACCCGATCGCCGCGCCGATGAAGCCGCCGAGCAGCCCCTGGACGAGGTAGACCCGCCACGACTGCGCCCGGGCCCGGCCCCGCGACGCCTCGAAGAGGTCGACCGCCCAGTTCACCCCGGCATAGGCCGCCGCCCCGAACCCCAGGCCGAACCACGCGCGGGTCGCGATGTCCTGCTCGGGCAGGGGCAAGGTCCAGCCCAGGCCCAGCCCCAGGCCGACCACCGCCCCTCGGAGGTAGAGCACCGGGTTGGCGCAGCTCTTGCCCAGGCGGCGGAAGAACCCCTGGCTGCCGTCGAAGGTCTCGAAGATCGTCTTGGCCAGCGGGAACGCCAGGGCCCCGAACGGCAGGGCCAGGAGCACCGGGTAACTTTCCGCCAGCCGGCGGACGGCCGCGATCGAGCCGACGGCGGCGACCGCCTGGAGGATCGCCATGAACACCCCGGCGTACACCAACCCCTTCTTGAGCCCCTGCGACGGGTGTCGGCCGGTCGACTCCCGCGTGGGCGCGACGCCGTGGATGGCGTCCATGAAGAGGCCGGTGACGAGGTAGACCTCGGCCCAGAGCCCCGCCTGCGAGAGCATCGTCGCCGCCACCGCCGCCGGGGCCCGGAGCCAGCCGGGCCAGCCCGCGATCGTCGCGCCCGAGCCGAGGTCGGCGACGATCGGCCCCGCGACCGCGGCGGCGGCCACGGCCAGGAGCGTCAGGTGGGCCAGGGGGGACCGCAGGGCCGCCCGCCTCGTCGACCGGCCGAGCGCCAGCGCGACGACCTCGTTGAACCCGAGCAGGACGACCGTCCGGCCGGCGAATTCCCAGGCCGCGGGGTGCTCGCCCACCGCCCAGGCCGTGGCCAGGGCCCCCAGCTCGCGGAGCAGGCCCCCCGCCGAGAGCAGGACCAGGCCGCCGAAGGCGTAGGGCGTCCCGACGATCAGGGCCCCGGCGACCGCGCCGAGGTGCTCGCCGGCCGTCGCCAGCCGCCGGGCGTTGGCCGCGTGGTAGACGAAGATCGCCACCGCCGCCGCCGTCTGGCTCAAGAGGAGCGAGTCCGACCAGCTCGACGGGGCCTGCAAGATCGCCATCGGGCTCGCCGACGCCGCCAGCAAGCCCGTCGCCATCGCGTCGCGGGCCGCCTCGCCGGCCGAGAGGTGCCGGCCGGTCAGCCCGAAGCTCCACCATTCCGAGACGACCACGCCCGCCGCCGCGACCGCCAGGAACCCCAGGCCGACGTCCCAGCCGCCCCTCGACCCGAGATCAAACGCGGCCACGGCCAAGGCGGCGATCCCGACCAGCCCCACACCTTGCACCAGGTCACGACCCGTACCCGCGAGGCCCCACGTCCCCCGCCGATCGCGCCGCGTGCCGATCGCGCCAATCGCCGCGAAGGCCAGGGCCGCCAGGGCCACCGCGCCGATCCGCGCGGCCGGGATCGCGGCGAGCTTCCGCCAGGCGGCGACCGGCCCGAAGCGGACGTCGAGGTAGATCGTCCCGGCGGGGGCGCGGTCGGGCCGGCCGCCGGACGGCCTGATCGAGACGACCACCTCGCCAATCGCGCCGATCGCCCGCCAGTCGACCGCGTGCTCGGCGCGGCCCCAGGCCGGGCCCAGGGCCAGGGGGATGCGCTGGGTGCCCGCCGACCCCTTGATCTCCAGCGTGACCTCGACGTCCCCGGCCTGCCCGGCGTCGGCGACCCGGGCGGCGGCGATCACCACGTCCGCCAGGTCGGGCCTCGGCGGCTCGGGGAACCCCCGGGCCCAGGCCCCGGCGGCCGTCCCCGCCGGCAGGACGTAGTCGAGCTTCAACACCTTGCCGGCGCCGCCCGGGTCGTCCGCGATCCCGACGGAGGCCGTCGAGGGCCCGACGTTGAACGCCCCCCTCTGGCCGGCGTCCGAGAGCTTGATCGGCGGCGACGCCGCGCCCGCCCGGCCCCCGACCTCGCCCCCGACGACGAGCAGGGCGAGCCCGGCCGCCAGGAGCAGGCCCCCCGGGCCCGACGATCGACGAGCCTTCGCGTGTCGTTCCTTGACCACCGCTGATCCTCCCCCGCGCGATCCCGCCCGGCCCGACCCCCGACGGCGGAGGCCCCGAGGCCCGCGTCCCGCCCGATTCGTCCGGCGCATCGTCGAGGGGTGGCGATCCGATGGGTGCCCAGCGGCGAGGCTACCGCCCGGGCCGGCGCGTTGCAAGCCGGGGCGGCAATCTTCCCCGGGGTCGCCCTTCGACCGGCCGCATCCTCCCGACCCGGCCGCCACCGCCAACGGCCAGATCGGTGGAGGCCGCGCCGCCCGCACTCGCACCCGGGCCGGCCCCGAGCCGAGCGGGGGCCGGGCCCTCGGAGGGGGGCGACCGACTTCCCTCGGGCGATCGGGGTGCTGGCCCCGAAACCCTCCCGCGCCCATGCCACGCACGCCGGGATTTGCGGCCGGCACGGGTTTTGCGCGAACCCGATGCCTGTTTTCGTGACGACCTGATCAAGCCTTGTTCCGAATCGCCGGCACCCGGCCGGGACGGGCCGACGCCTCGCGGTCGCGCCCGTCGGCGGCCCGGGGCGTCGCCGGGGCCGGATCGGATCGACCGACCACCGAGAGGAGCGCGACGTGTCCGCGAAATTGAAGAAGCTGGCCGACCAGGTGATCGTGATCACCGGGGCGTCGTCGGGGATCGGCCTCGCGACGGCCGAGACCGCGGCCAAAGCGGGCGCCAAGGTCGTCCTCGCCGCGCGCAGCGAGCGGACCCTGGACGAGGCCGTCGGGCGGATCAACGCCGCCGGCGGCCAGGCCGTCGCCGTCGCCTGCGACGTGACCGACCGCGGTCAGGTCGACCGGGTCGCCGAGGCGGCGGTCGCCCGATCCGGCCGGATCGACACCCGGGTCAACAACGCCGGCCTCGGGATGTGAGGCCGGCTGGACGAGACCGCCGAGGCGGACGCCCGCCGCCTCTTCGACGTCAACTTCTGGGGGGTCGTCAACGGGTCGCTCGCCGCGCTGCCGCACCTCAAGAAGGGCGGCGGGGCGCCGATCAACGTCGGCAGCGAGGTCTCGGACGCCTACCCGCCGCTTCAAGGCATGTACTCGGCGACCAAGCATGCGGTGAAGGGGTACACCGTCGCCCTGCGGGTCGAGATCGAGGACGTGGACAAGGCCCCGGTCTCGATCACCCTGATCCAGCCGACGGCCGTGGCCACGCCCTTCCCGCAGCACGCCTGGAACTTCACGGAGAAGGAGCCGATGCTCCCGAAGCCGATGATCGAGCCGCAGCCGGTGGTCGACGCGATCCTCGACGCGGCCCAGCTCAACACCACGATGGCGAAGCTCCTGCCCGGCATGGCCGACAAGATGGCCGCCAAGCTGGTGGACAAACAGCATTACGACGAGCCGCCGCGGGAGCCGGAAGGCGCCCTCAACCGCCCCGGCGAGGCCACGCGGGTGGCCGGACAGACCCACGGGACCGGTGGCCGCGAGCCGCGGTGAGGAGAGTCCCCCCTACGCCGCCCGGGGGCGTGCGCGGCCCCCGGGCGGCCCCTCCGACGGCCTGAGCTTCGGCCGGTCTCGCCCGGAGGCTCGCCGACCCTCGGGCGGGTCGCCCGGACCCCGTCGGCCCGGGGGCGAGCCGGTCGGGGCGGTGTCCTTCTCAGAGCAGGCCGCCGGTCCAGCCCGGCTCCAGCTTGCGCATCAGCGACCCGTCGTCGCGGCGGCGCATCCCGGCCTTGCGGTAGACCTCGTGGGCGCGGGCGAGCTTGTCGCGGTCGAGGGCGACGCCCAGCCCCGGGCCGGCGGGCACGGCCATCGCCCCGTCGCGGATCGGCAGCTTGGGCCCTTCGATGATGTCGGCGTCGTCGGGCAGCCAGGGGTAATGGGTGTCGCTGGCGGTGGTTAATTGGGGGATCGACGCGGCCAGGTGGACCATCGCGGCCATCGTCAGCCCGGCGTGGCTGTTGCTGTGCTGGCTCATCGTCCAGCCCGCCGCGTCGCAGACCGGGCCGAGCGCCTGGCAGCCGGCGAACCCGCCGAAGTAGTGGAGGTCGCAGAGCAGGACGTCGATCGGCCCGACCCGGAGGGCCTCGGCCAGGTGGTCGAATCGGGTGACGCACATGTTCGTGCTCATCTTCAGCCCGGTGGCGCGGCGGACCTCGGCCATCGCCGCCTGGCCGAGCACCGGGTCCTCGTAGTATTCCAGGGCGAGTCCGCCCAGCGTCTTGCCGATCCGCACGGCCGTGGGGACCGTCCACCGCCCGTTGGGGTCGATCCGGAGCCGGGCGTCGGGGCCGAGCCGGGCGTTCATCGCCGCCAGGGCCTCGCGCTCCGCATCCGGGGCGAGCACGCCTCCCTTGAGCTTGAAGACCTTGAAGCCCCACCGCGCGCGGAAGGCGTCGGCCAGCGCCGCCATCGCCCCGGGCGTGCGGACCTCGCCCCAATCGTCCATCGCGCGGGCCGAGGGGTCGGCGCGGCGCGGGTCGGCCAGGATGATCGGGTGGTCGGCCGGGTACCGGAAGAACAGGTACGCCGCGAGCTCGACCGGGTCGCGGACCGGCCCGCCGAGCAGCTCGCAGAGCCGCCGCCCGGTGGCCTTGCCGGCGGCGTCGAGGCAGGCCATCTCCACGCCCGCGTAGCACCCTTCGCCCAGCGCCCGCAGCTCGCGGGCGGGCCGGCGATAGGCGAACACGTCCCGGCCCACGACGATCGCGCGGGCCCGCTCCAGGGCCGTCGTCACCCCCTGGCCGCCGACCGTCTCGCCCAGGCCGACGACCCCGGCGTCGGTCTCCAGCTCGACGACGTTGCGGAGGAAATAGGGCCCGTGGCAGCCGCTGGCCGCCAGCAGCGGGGGGTCCGGCAGGGCGATCGGCGTGACCTTCAGCCCCGTGATCCTCGGCCCCGTGATCCTCGGCCCCGCCGGGCCGGCCGCCCGCCCCGATGCCGAAGCCGACTCCGCCCGGTTCGACGTCAGCAGGCCCAGGGCGGCGAGGCGCAGCCAATCGCGACGAGGGAAGTCCATAGGAGTCCGTCCTGCGTCCGGGTCGATTCGATTCGATGCGGTCGATGGGATCGCCCCACCGTAACCGATCGACCGGGCGTCGGGAAGCCTCCGGTTCCCGCCCGATCGGGCCGGATGATCGCGTCGGACGGCCGGGAAGAACCGGGACGATGCATCGCCGCATCGATCGGGCGATTCTCGCGAAACAAACCTTGATAAAAGTGCCGTGATCGACTCGGGTAGAGGCGTCATGCAATCGGGCGATGATCGGCCCGGATCTCGGCGTAGCGAGGGGGATGAATCGGGCCCATGATCTCGATCGCAATGATCGCCGCCCTGCTCCTGACCGTCGGCCCGGGCGCCGTCCGGGGCGACGACCCGATCCGCTCGATCCACGTCGCCGGGACCCTCCGGTTCGACCCCGACCGCGACTCCCGACTGACCGTCGGCCTCATCAAGGTCCAGGCGGGCGACGACGCCTGCGAATCCGGCTTCGACTGCGAGGCCCCGATCCCGGCCGGCCCCGCGCGACGCTGGAGTTGGGCACGGCCGACCGCCCGATCGCGGCGGGCGGATGGAGTTCCACGGGGCGGATGTCGGCCGGACCTGGTTGAAGCTCGGCGACCCGGCCGCGGCGGGCGACTCCGCGGTCCGGCTGGCCGGTCCGGGCCGGTGCCCGGCTGGCGGTCCGGCGACCGCGTGATCGTGACGGCCACCCGCCACCCGTTCGCCAAGGGCCCGGCCTGGACCCCGCACGTCCGCCTTGAGGACACCGGGCCGGGTGCGACGGGCGAGGCGGTCTCGACAGGCCCGCCCCCGTCGAATCGACAAAGGGGCGGGTCGGGCCGTCCGGGCGGCGCAATCCGCCCGGACGGGGCAACCGGATGGCGGGACTCGGGTTGTTGCGTCGTCGGGCCCGCCTCGGCCGCCGCCTCGCGAGGGTGGCGCGGGGTTTGCCTCAGACGAGGAGTGCCCGACGTTCGATGGCCTTTGAACGAGGAGGAGCAGCAACATGAGACGCGCGTGGCTGAGCTTGGGAGTGGCGGCCGGGGCGACAATCGCGGGATTGGGCCTCGGCGCGGGCGAGGCCCGGGCCCAGATGCCGGGCGGCGGGACGACCGTCTATGAGACCGTCGCCCCCGCCTCGAGCACGATCACCTACGGCGAGCGGACCCGGGTCCGCTACCGCCCGCGGAAGACGGTGATCCGGGAGCGGCCCTTCGCCTACATCACCCGGACCCCGCCGGTCGTCCGCGAGACCCGGCTGATCCAGCCGACCCCGGTCATCGAGAACCGGCTGGTCCAGCCGGCCCCGGTGGTCGAGAGCCGGTACGTCCAGCCGGCCCCGGTCCTGGAGCGGCGGCTGGTCCAGCCGGCCCCGGTGGTCGAGTCGCGGGTGATCCGGCCCGAGCCGGTGATCCAGACCCGGTATTTCTCGCCCTACTGATCGACCGAGGTCGGGGGCGAGATGGGACGCGATCGGGCCGGGGCGGACCTTCGAGGTGGCCCCGGCCCGTTGTGGGTCCCGGGCTCAGTTCTTGGGGTCGCCCAGGACGTCACCGAGGACGTCCTTCTTGAGGTCGCGGGCGTCCTTCTCGACCTGATCCGCGACGGACCTGGCCTTGCGGCGGGCGGCCTGCCGGGCCTCGTCGACGGCCTTGCGGACGCCCCCCTTGGCCTGGTCGACGGCGCCCCGGACTTCCTCCTGGACCTGCACGCCGGCCTGGTCGGCGGCCTGCTTCGCCTCGGCGCCGGTCGCTCCGACGGCCCGCTTCACGCCGGCCTTGAGGTCGCCGAGGTCGTCCTCGACGGTCGCGCCGGCCCGGCGGACATCCTGCTCGATGGCCGGGGCGACGGCCGGTGCGGGCGCGACGACCTCGACGGGGGCGGGGGCCATGATCGGGGTGGCGGGCTGGGCGGCGGCCGGCGGTGTGGCGGCCAGGTCGCCGGGGATCGCGGCGGGGGGCGCCTCGGTGGAGCAGCCGAGCGGGGCCGCGAGGAGGGCGAGGCACGCGAAGGATGCGGTGAACGAGCGGGCGTCGATGGTCATGGCCGTCCTTGACTCCTGGTGGGCAGAGGGCCCCCGGCGGCCCGCGTCGTTCGGCGGGCCCGCCCCGGAGGCGTGGCCATCATACGGGGCTCCCGGGATGGGGCAAGGCGGATTTCGGGCGTGGCCCGGCCGTCGAGGAGGCCCGGGTCAGGCCGTCTTCGCGGCGGGCACCAGGCGGCCGAGGATCTCGGCGAGCTTGGGGAATTCGACGGGCTTGGTCAGGCAGGCCGTGGCCCCGGCGCGGATCAGGTCGGCCTCGCCGCGCTCGCCGAGGTCGCCGGTGAGGATCACGACCGGCAGGCCCTCGCGGTCGGCCCGGGACCGGATGGCCCGGAGCGCCTCCAGGCCGCCCATCTCGGGCATCATGAGGTCCATCAGGACGAGGTCGGGCCGGTCCCGGTCCAGCTTCGCCAGGGCCTCGCGGCCGTTGGCGGCCACCTCGACCTCCAGGCCGGATTGCTGGAGCAGGCGTCGGACCAGGACGCGGGAGGGCTCGTGGTCCTCCACGACCAGGACCCGCCCGGTGAACCGGCCGAGCGGCCCGGCCCCGATGGCCGCGGCGGGTCGGGGCCTCGGGGCCTCGCCGCTGTCGACGCCGTCGCGGGCGACCCGCGAGGGGGGCAGGGTGACGCGGAACGTGCTGCCGCGCTGCCCCGGCTCGCTGGCCACGCGGATCTCGCCGCCCATGGCCGTCACCAGCCGCCGGCAGATGGCCAGCCCCAGCCCGGTCCCCTTGGTCCGGTCGCGCTCGGGGTTGCGCAACTGCGCGAACTCGTCGAAGATATTTTCCCGCATCGCCTCGGGGATGCCCACGCCGGTGTCGCGGACGGTGAGGACCAGGCCGGAGTCGGTCGAGGCCCGGGCGGCGACGCGGACCTCGCCCTCGTCGGTGAACTTGATGGCGTTGGCGACGAGGTTCTGGACCACCCGGCCCAGCTTGATCCGGTCGGTCCGGAGCACGGCCGCGGGGGTCTCCACCTCGGCCTCCAGCCCCAGGGCCTTCTGGAAGGCGAGCGGCCGCATCCCCTCCAGCGTGCCGACGAGGAAGCCGCCCAGGGGGAACTCGGACTCGACGAACTCCAGCTTCCCCTGGTCGTAGCGGGCGATGTCGAGCAGGTCGTTGACCAGCTCGACCAGCGAGGCGGCGTTGTTGAGCATCTCCTCGGTCAGCGCGCGGATCTCGCCGGGCTCGAACTGCCCCAGGCCGATCGCCCGGAGGAGCTGGCAGCTCAGGACCATGGCGTTGACCGGGGTCCGGATGTCGTGGCTGATCGCCGAGAGGAACCGGGTCTTGCGGCGGGCCTCCTCGGCCGCCTCGTCGCGGCGCAGCTCCAGGGCGGAGTTGGCCGCGGCCAGCCGCTCGTTGGAGGCCGAGACCTGGCCGAGGAGGTCGCGGACCTGGCGCTGGCGGGCGCGGTAGCGGAGGCCGGACTCGACGGCGGCGGTGAGCTGCTCGCGGCCCATCGGCTTGGTCAGGTAGACGGCGTTGAACCGGCGGACGGTGGGGTCGACCAGCGCCGCCAACTCCCCCGAGTCGACGAGCAGGACCATCGGCAGCTCGCCGACCTCGGCCCGGCCGTCGATCTCGCCGAGGAGCTCGAAGAGCGTGCCGTGGCCGCCGGTGGAGTCGGCCACGACCAGGTCGATCCGGTCCTCGGCCAGGAGCCGACGGAGATCGGCGGGGTCGCCCGCCGACCAGATATCGGCCCCGAGCGAGCCCAACAACTCGCCGAGCAGTTCGCGGTCGCGCGGCCAGCCGCAATGCACCAGGGCCAGGGGGCGGCGTCCGGCGTCATCCATCCGCGAGGCCTCCGACGACCTCCGGGCCGGGACCCGGGCCACTCGCCTCGGCCTCGCCCCGGAGGATGCCCCGGAGTTGGGGCAGCGGCCCGCCCACCCGGATGCCCGTCGGCGTGACGTCGAACTCGTGGAGCGTCTTCTCGTGGTCGCCGAGCCGCTTCTTCAGCACGCCGATCGCCTTGTGGAGCGCGCCGCCGTGTTCGTAGTATTTCAGGACCACCACCGTGTCGACCAGGTAGCTCAGGCCGAACTGGGTCGCCGCGAAGTCGCCGGTCAGGTTGGGCACCTCGTTGACCAGGAGGGTGGTCACGCCCATCTGGTTGAGGTAGCCGAGCAACTGGTGCATGTGGCCGACGAGGAACCCCTCGTCGGGCATGCTCTGGCGATAGCCGTTGAGGCTGTCGATCATGACCACTCGGGTGCCGCGCCCCTCGACCTCCGCGCGGACCCAGGCGGCGAACTCGTCGGGGTAGAGCAGGAGCGGGTTGACCTTGCGAATCCGGAGGAGATCGCGATCGATGAGGTCGCGGACCTCCAGGCCGACGGCCTCGCTGCGACCCTCGATCTCCGCCCTCCCCTCGTCGAAGGTGTAAACGGCGCAGCGGTCGCCCGAGCGGGCCGCGACGGCCAGGAAGGCGACGCCCAGCGTGGTCTTGCCCACCCCGGCGTTGCCGGTCAGGAGCGTGCTGGTGCCGCGGTCCAGGCCGCCGCCGAGCATCCGGTCGAGCCCCTCGATCCCGCTGCCGAGCCTCGACCGCTCGAACGGCCGGCCGCGGTCGCCGGCGGTCAATCGGGGGTAGACCACCAGGCCGCCACGCTCGATCCGGAGTGCGTGCTCCCCCTCGAGGAACGCGCCCCCGCGGCGCTTCTCGACCTCGACTGAGCGCCGGACCATCCCCTCGCCCCCCTTGGTCAGGTTCAGCGCGACGACCCCCTGGACGATCGAGGCCACCTCGACATCCCGCTCCTGGCTGGCGCTCTCGCCGAGGAACAGCGTGGTCACCCGCCCCGAGAGCAGGTAGCTCTTGAGCGTCAGGAGCTGGCGGCGATAGTGGAGCGGGTCGCGGCTGAGCAGGCGGACCTCGGTCAGGCTGTCGAAGGCGACGCGGACGGGCCTGAGCCGCCCCATCGTCTCGGTGATCCGCCGGGCCATCGGCTCCAGCTCGACGTCGGCCGGGTGGAAGATCGTGTAACGGTTGTCGGGCGAGAGCCCCTCGCCGCCGAGGCAGAGGTCGAGGAAGTCGACCCCGGCGAGGTCCCGGCCGTGGGACGCGGCGTTGGCCCTCAACTCGGACTCGGACTCGGACAGCGTGACGAACAGCACCGGCTCGCCGAGGCGGGCCCCCTCGATGAGGAACTGCAGGGCCAGGGTGGTCTTGCCGGCCCCGGGCTGGCCGCGGACCATGTAGACCTGGCCCGGCAGGAGGCCCCCCAGGAGGACCTCGTCGAGGCCGGCGATCCCCGTCGACAGGCGTTTGGTCAAAGTGGCACCCGCCGGATCTCAAGATCATTCGCCCAACCACGGCAACCCGGGACCTGTGCCATGCAAACGTCGCGCCCCTCGGCCTTCGGGCCCCGAGTCCCCGCCCCCGGGGTTCACTCCGCGGGGGCCGGGCCGAGGCGGAGCGGCCTCATCCGGCGGACCTCCGGGTCGAGCGGGGCCCGCGCATCGCGGGCGACCTGGCCGAGGTGGAGGAGCAAGATCCGGCGGATCTCGGCGATCGTCTCCGGCGTGTCCTGGCAGCCGTGGTCCCCCTCGACGACCCGCTCCGAGGCCGCCCAGTCGAGGTGCGAGCTGGAGTAAGGGACCACGCCGTCGCTGCTCTGCCGCACCGGGTCGGCCGGGTCCCTGCTGCCGATGATCGAGTGGACCGCCACGCCCGGCCCGACCGGGAGGCCCGCCAGGGTGAGCAGCAGTCGGCTGTCCGTCCGGAGTTCGTCGATGCTCGACGGCACGCCGGACCGGATCTCGGGCGTGAAGAAGTCGGGGCCGTTCTGGGCCATGAGCGCCCGGTAGGTCACCCGGAGCGGGTTCGGCAGCCGGATCAGGCGGTCCGCCAGCCGGCCGATGAACCGGTCGCCCAGCTCGCTCCCCCGGTGCGGCGTGGCCACGAAGACCACCCGGCGGATCGAGGGGTGCGGCCCGAAGAAGAAGACCCGGCGGATCATCTCCTTGCGCTCCGGCGTGGCCTGGAGCTCCTCGAACGGCCGCCGCCCGACCAGCTTCCAGAGCGCGTCGCCGCTCTCGGAGATCATCATCCGCGAGATCAGGCCCCCCATGCTGTGGCCGATCAGGACCGAGCGGTCCAGCGCCGGGTCGTCGTGGCCGGGGTCGACGACCTCGCGGAGCTCGTCGAGCCCCTTGCGGAGCTTGGCGGCCGAGAACGGGAACGGCGTGCCGGTGGGGTAGAGGAAGAGCCAGAACTGGAAGCGGTCGCGGATCGCGGGGTCGCCCCGGAGGTCGTTGAGCACCTTCATCCAGGCCGCCGGGCTCGACCGGAGCCCGTGGACGAACACCACGGGGATCTTGCCCGGCTCGTAGGGGTGGAGCATGTACAGGCCGGCCAGCTTCTCCAGCCACTGCGGGTCGAGCAGGCCGATCTCCTGGAGGATCGGCAGGGCGCTCCGGGTGAAGTGGTAGGCCAGCGGCGTGGTCAGGTCCGCCGCGAGCGGCTCCATCCCCCCCTCGAATCCGACCCGACGGGCCCGGAGCGGGTCGTGCAGCTCCAGCCGGAGCCGGGTCGGCCCGGACGGGCCCCCCTCGCCCGGGACGACCCGGAGCATCGCGGTGACCGGGTAGACCTGGCGGGGCATGAGGAACTTCTCCTCCCCCTCGCGCCCCTCCAGGTCCTTCAGGCTGAACTTGCGGAGGCCGATCAGCGGGACGCCCACCCCCTCGGCGCGGAACTGGTGGTCGAGCCGCTTGACGGAGTAGTCGTCGGCGAAGAGGAACTCGTCGAACCGCTCGGGCTCCCAGGTCGACCCGTCGCGGAGGACGTCGACCGCGATCCCCCGGGCGGCCAGCCCGTCCCGCCAATCCCGGTCCAGGCGGACCCGACGCCCCGAGGTGACCCGGAGGAAGTCCCGCAAGGCCGAGCCGTACAGGGCCCGGGCCCCGGGCAGCCGGGGGTCGCCCGGCCGCTCGCCCGGCTCGGACTCCAGCGCGGCGACCGCCCCCGAGGCCCCGACCAGGGCGTCGAGCTGGAACCGGGCGGCGACGTCCTTCGACGCCCGCTCGGCCCCCCGACCGGCCCGATAGCTGGCGTCGGCCCGGTCGAGCAGGTCGTCGGGGTCGAGGGGGTTCGCCCCCGCCCGGGGCGCCGGTCGCGGCGGCGGGGCCCCCCGCGCCGGCCCGTCATGCCGCCCGGCGGGCAGGACGGCCGACGACCGCCGCGCCACCTTCTCGATGGCCACGCCCCGGCATCCCGCCGCGAGGGCGATCGCCGAGACGATCAGGGCCGCCGCACCGCCGGGCCGTCGCATTGAAGGAGGGTTCCCAACCGCCGAAGAGGAGCCGCGACGGCTCGCGAGGGGGACGATCGTCCCCGGATGGCGAAGCCGCCCGGCCGCATCGACTGTCGGGGTTATCGGGAGAATTCCGGTCCTCCGGCCACTAATCTCGGACGTCGCCCCTCCGGATCACGACGCCTCGGCGGCCCCCTCCCCGGCCCGCGCGGCGGGCCGTGAGGCCGACCAGCCCGAGCATCCCCATCCCCAGCATCGCGAGGCTCGCCGGCTCGGGGACGACGTTCGCCCGGAACGTCACGTTACTGATGCTGGTGAAGCTGAGCGAGCCCGAGCTGGTCGCGACATCCCGGAATTGCTGGACCGCCGTCGGACTCGCGACGAAGATCGGCCCGATCGACGTCTGCAGATCGTAGGTGGCGAACGGCAGGGGGACCGGGAGATCGATCAGGTCGGAATTGCTCGGCAGCTGGATCCCGAGGACGGCCGTCGAGTTGTTGTCGAACACCTTCGCCCCGCCCGTGAAGCTCGCCACCCCGACATTCGCGAGGCTGATGATCGTCGCCGACGGAGAAATCGAGTAACCATTGTTGACGAAGTTGTTGCGGATGAAGCGGAAAGGGGTGATCAGGCTCGTGTCCGAAGTGACGGTGATCGAGAACGAATCGTTGGTGAAATTTTGCGAGCCGAGCGACCCCGTCCCGGTCCCGCTGAACGTGTATGTCACGAAGTTGGCCTCGGCCGGGGCGATGCCCCCGAGCAGCATCACGATCGCCGCCACGGTCAGTTTCGCTCGCATCATCGGTCCCTCCGGGATGAAGAAAAGGCTGGGGTGATGCCGCCTCCGGGGCGGCCGGTGGACGCCGCGTCGAGGCGGCCCGGGAGGCATCGCGGACCGTCCCATTCGGTGGGTACGCAAGGGCCCGGATCGCCCTTGCAACGCAGGGCTATCGGGGAAGAATGTCGATCTGTCAAGAGCGGAGGTTTGTTAGACTAATTGCGTCCTGGCCGGGCTGCAAGGATGTTGTCAATTTCCGTCACGTCGAAATTCGGAACTTCGCGGTGCCCCGGTTCCAGAGGACCTGCTCCGCGCCGGGACCGCCCGCGGGAGACGACCGCCCCACTCGATCCCGGCCGTCATGCCGCACCGGACGGGTCCTCTGCCACGGGAGTCCGGGTCAGAGCCGCGGGTCGACCGGCTCCGACTCCATCGCCAGGACCCCGGCGACGCACTCGTGGACGCGGTGCAGGGGCTCCCCGCGGGCGAAGCGTTCGAGGGCCTCGGCGCCGAGGGCGAACTCGCGGAGGGCGAGGGAGCGCTTGCGGCCGAGGGCGCGGGCCCGGAGGCGTTCGAGGTTGGCGGGCAGGAGGTATTCGGGGCCGTAGATGATCCGGAGGTAGCTTCGGCCCCGGACCTTGACGGCGGGCTGGATCAGCCCCCGGGAGTCCCGGGCGACGAAGCCGAGCGGCTTGACGACGATGCCCTCCATGCCGGCGTCGGTGGCCTCGGCCCACCAGGCGACGGCGGCCTCCCGGTCGGCGGCGTCGAGGAGATTGACGACGCGCATCGGGGTGGGGGCGATCAGGTCGGGGTCGGCGGCGGCCAGGCGGCCGAGCGCGGCCATGTGCCAGGCGTGGTCGCGGTCGAAGAAGGCGGCGTCGCCGGCGGCCAGGAGGTGGAAGGGGGCGAGCTTCAGGCCGGAGAGGCCGGCGGTCGGCCAGCAGTAGCGGCGGTAGGCGGCGATGTAGGCCTCGACCTCGTCGGCCCGGCCCCGGGCGGCGGCGGCGAGGTCGCCGACGTCGACGCCCCGGGCGGCGGCACCGGCCAGGGCCGCGGCGGTGAGCGCCAGGTCGGCCCGGCCGGCGGCGCCGACGGGGGCGTACTGGTCGCGGAGCAGGGCGGCGGCCTTGGCGCTCCAGGGCATCAGCTCGGCGTCGATCACGGCCCAATCGGCGCCCAGCTCGTCCCAGAGGCCCGAGCCGGCCATCGCGGCGGCGACCCGGCCGAGCAGGGCCGACTCGACGGCCTCGTCGTCGAAGAAGCGGCGGCCGGTCCGGGTCAGGACCACGCCGGGCGCGGGCCGGTCGAGGCGGAACCGGGTCACGGCGACGGCGGGGTCGCGGAGGACCACGGCCACGGCGCGCGAGCCCATGTGCTTCTCCTGGCAGGCGACGGCCGCGACGCCGGCGTGGCGGTACTCGGCGAACGCCTCGCGCGGGTGCTCCAGGTAGGGCCCGGACGCGGCGGCGGGGCAGGGGGCCATCGTCGGCGGCAGGTAGACCAGCCATCGCGGGTCGGCGGCGAACCGGCTCAGGACCTCCAGCGCCGGGGCGGACTGCTCGGCCCGGATCGCCAGGTCGCCCATCAAGCGGGTCCGGACCCGCCGCCTGCCGGCCACGTCCTCGATCCGGAGCAGGTCGTCGGCCGTCCGGCCGGCGCCCGGGCCGGGCTCGGCGGCGACCTCGGCCGGGTCGGGGAACGGCCGGGCCGGCTCGGCGTAGGCCCGGCGGGCGGGCGCGGAGACCGTCTCCCCCTCGGGGTAGCGGAGGGCGGTGAGGGCCCCGCCGAAGCAGCAGCCGGTGTCGATGTTGATCGTGCCGTTGAGCCGGTCCGGCCCGGGCACCGGGGTGTGGCCGTAGACGACCAGGGCCTTGCCCCGGTAGTCCTGCGCCCAGCGGCGGCGGACGGGCAGGCCGGAGGCGTCGACCTCGCCCGTGGTGTCGCCGTAGAGGCCGAACGAGCGGACCCGGGCCGACGACCGGCCCTGATACTCGGCCGTCATCCCGGCGTGCGCGACGACCAGCCTGCCGCCATCGAGGACGTAGTGCGAGACCAGGCCGTCGAGGAACCGGGCCGTCTCGGCCTCGAACCGCGCCCGGTCCTCGGCGGGGATGGCCTCGATCTGCGCGACGGTCTCGGCCAGCCCGTGGGCCATCCGGACGTCCTTGCCCCGGAGCTTCTTGAGCAGCTTCTCGTCGTGGTTGCCCGCCACGCAGAGGCCCCGGCCCGAGCCGACGAGGCGGCGGACCAGGTCGAGCACGGCGACGGAGTCCGGCCCGCGGTCGACGAGGTCGCCGAGGAACACCAGCCGCCGCCCCTCGGGGTGCTCCGGGAGGCCGTCGGGGCCGTCGACGTAGCCGAGCCGGCCGAGCAGGTCGGCCAGCTCGTCGCGGCAGCCGTGGACGTCGCCCACGACGTCGAACGGGCCGCGATCGGCCCGGCGGTCGGTCCAGAGCGGCACGCGGCGGACCTCGGCGGCGTCGATCTCCCCCCCTTCGAGCACCCAGACCTGCTTGAATCCCTCGCGAATCAGGCCGCGGAGCGACCGGCGGAGGGCGTTGGCCTGGCCGCGGACGACGTGGCCGCCGAACTGGCGATCGGGCCGGAGCGCGTTGCGGTCCTCGCAGACGCGGACCGGGACGTCCAGGACGACGGCCACGGCGAACAGGTCGGCGTCGCATGCCAGGGCGACCAGCTTCCCGCGGGATTCGGGCTGGACGTTGGTGGCGTCGACGACGACGAGCTTCCCGAGCGAGAGCCGGGCGCGGGCGATCGCGTGGACCACGGCGAATGCCTGGTCGTTCACCCCTTGCTCGGCCTCGTCGTCGCAGACGACCCCCCGGCAGCGGTCGGACGAGACGACCTCGGTGGGCCGGAAGTGCCGCGCCGCGAACGTCGACTTGCCCGAGCCCGACGGGCCCACCATCGCGACCAGCGAGGGCTCGGGGAGGTTCAGGATCACGCTCAACGGGAGACCTCCCGGTCGAACAAGGCCATCTGCGTCGGCGGGCCGAGCGCGGGGTCGAGCGGCCCGACCGGGGCGAACCGGGCGAGGTAGCCGTTGCGGTCGGCGACGGCCCGGGCCCACCCTTCGAACTCGGCGCGGGTCCACTCGAAGCGGTGGTCGCGGTGGCGGAAGTGGCCGGCGGGCAGGGATTCCCAGGTCGCGTTGTACTCGGCGTTCGGCGTGGTGACCACGACCCGGCCCGGCCGGGCGTGGCCGAAGACGGCCCCCTCCAGCGCGGCGAGGCGGCCGGGGTCGACGTGCTCGATCACCTCGACCAAGGCCGCGGCGTCGAACCCCCGCAGGCGGTCGTCGCGGTAGACCAGCGACCCCTGCGCCAGCGTGACCTCCGCCCGGCGCCGGGGCGGCAGGTGGAGCCGGTCGAGCCGGGCCTCGGCCCGGTCGAGGGCGGCGGTGGAGACGTCGACGCCGAGCACCCGGCCGAACCGGGCGTCGCGGGCCAGGTCGACGAGCAGCCGCCCCTCGCCGCAGCCGAGGTCGACGACCGAGCCGGCCCCGGCCGCCGGGTCGCGGAGCGCGGCGAGGACGGCGGCGAGCCGCTGGTCGTTGAGCCGGGCGGGGGCCTCCAGCCGTCCCTCCTCGGCCTCGGCCGCCTCGTCGGCCTCGGCCGAGTCGGCCACCAGGAGCGAGAGGGCCTTGCGGGCCAGCGCCCTCTGGAACCGGAGGTAGCGGAGCACCACCCAGTCGCGGTGGGGGTGGCCGGCCAGCCAGCCTTCGCCGTGGCGGATCAGCTTGTCGACCTCGTCGAGCCCGACGTAATAATGCTTTGACCCGTCGACCACCGGCGCCAGGATGAAGACGTGGCGGAGGAGGTCGCGGACCGACACCCGCCCCCGGATCGTGACCGTGGCCACCGCCGGCCCGCCCCACTCGGGGGAGCGGTCGTCGGGCGGGTGCCAGACGCATTCGACCTCGTACCCCAGCGGCTCGAACGCCTTGCGGACGACCGCCTCGCCCCCCGGACAGTGCACGGCCGAGAGCGTCGCCTCCAGCGGCATCGCCTCCCCGACCCGCTCGGCGCGGTCCACCGCCCGGCCCGCCAGCGCCGAGCCCAGCATCCGGCCCAGGGCCACGCTCAGGAGGCTCCCGGCGACGTAGGGCCGGTCGGTGACATACCCCTCCGCGCGCAGACTCCCCCGCGCCAGGCCGACGGCGTCGACCTCGACGGCGAGCGCGGCGGTGCAGCGGTCGGGCCCGGCCTCGGGGAAGAAGACGCGGGCGGTCCCGAAGCCCAGCTCGCGGACGTGGAGCCGGTCGGGGTGCTTGCGGAGCAGGTGACCGAGGTCGGTCGCCCCGGGCGCGGTGGTCGTGATCGTCAGGAGCATCGGGGGGCTTCCCTCCGTCGAGGTCGTCATCTCCCCCCAAGACGGCGGCGGGGCGGCGCGGGTTCGGACGCCGCGGGGGGCATTATCCGCGAACCGGACGGCCGGGCGAAGCCCCGAGGCGGCGAGGGTCTGACTCCCCGTCGCCTCGCGGGCCCCCCGACGGACGATCGATCAATAGCGGTTCGGCGAGCCGTGGAAGGCGAGGTGGAACGTCTTCGCGGTGAGGTCGAGGGCCACCGTACCGTCGGCGACCTCATGGGCGAAGGAGCCGGTGCCATGCTCGACGCTGAACCGGTAGGGGCCGGACTTCGGCGCGGAGAAGCCTCGGGCCGTCGGGCCGACGAGCTTCAAGGTCAGGTTGCCCTTGGCGTCGGAGATCGTGAGCTCGCCGCCGATCGTGCCGGCGGCGATATTCCCGGTGCCATGCAGCTTGCCGGTGATCAGGACCTGGCCCAGGCCCTGGACGCGGCCCGAGCCGAGCAGGACGACGGTGTTGCCGACGTCCGGGTTGTGCGCGAGCGTCTGGGCCGTCCCGCGGGCCGACCCCTCGATCCGGAGATACGACGCCCCCCGGACCAGGGCGGTCGGGATGGCCTGCTGCGACTCGACCGGCGTGGCGACCGGCGCATCCGCCGTCGCGGAGACCGGCGGGGCGATCACCGCGGCGGAGACCGTCGAGAGCACGGCCCGGCCTTCCAGCGATTCGACGCCGGGCTTCGGCCCCTGGGCCTTGCGGACTTCGCGGTTCATGGCGAGGCTCCTCCTCGGGCGGGACGGCCCCGTCCGATCGCCCCTCGCGGCGGCTGTCGCCCCGGGGCCGGCGGTCGGAAAGAGGGCGGGGCGGCCCCGCTTGTTGGCTTGGCGGGCGATCCGGGCGAATCCCGGTGCCCCGGGTCGTCCCGGTTTCGCGCCGGGCTCCCCCTCCGCTATCATCGGCCTTCGGGGGCCGGGCGCGATCGGTATCCGGGTCGTCCGAGGTGCGTGCGGATGGACGTGTTGATCGTCGGCGGGACGCGGTTCGTCGGCTACCAGCTCGCCTGGAGGCTGCTGGCGGGCGGGCACCGCGTGACCCTCCTGAATCGCGGGACGAGGCCCGACCCGTTCGGTGACCGGGTCGGCCGGATCGTCGCCGACCGGGCGACTCCCGAGTTCGCCCGGGCGCTGGCCGGCCGCCGGTTCGATGCGGCGGTCGACTTCGCGGCCTACACCGGCGACGACGCCCGGGGGGCGGTCGAGGCCCTCGGCGCGGCCCGCGTCGGCCACTATATACTCATCAGCACCGGGCAGGTCTACCTCGTTCGTGCCGATTGCCCGAGGCCCGCCCGCGAGGTGGACTACGACGGCCCAGTCCTCGCGGAGCCCGCCGACGCGGCCGACCTCGCCGACTGGACCTACGGGATCGAGAAGCGGCGGGCCGAGGACGTCCTGGCCGGAGCCTGGTCGACCGCCGGTTTCCCTTCGACCCGGCTCCGGCTCCCGATGGTCAACGGCGAGCGCGACCATTACCGTCGGGTCGAGGGCTATCTCTATCGGCTCCTCGACGGCGGCCCGGTGATCCTGCCCGACGGCGGGGGGCACGCCACCCGCCACGTCTACGCCGGCGCCGTGGTCCGCGCGATCGGCGCCATGCTCGGCGACGCCTCGACCTTCGGCCGGGCGTACAACCTGGCCCAGGACGAGACGCCGACCCTGGCCGAGCTGGTCGCGATGCTGGCCGACCTGGTCGGGGCACCGGCCCGGACGGTCGCCGTCCCCTCGGCCGCGATCCGGGATGCGGGGCTGGAGCCGGCGGCGATCTCGCCGTTCAGCGGGCGCTGGATGTCGTTCCTCGACCCGTCCATCGCCCGCGACGAGCTGGGCTTCCGCCACGAGGCCCCGCGGGCCTACCTCGACAAGGTCGTCGCCGTCTTCCTCAACGCCCCGCCGCCCGCCCCGCCCGAGAGCTACGCCCGGAGGGCCGACGAGATCCGCCTGGCCGATCGCTATTCATCGATTTCGCGGGGCGGATGAGATCCACCCCACGAGGGGGGATTCGGGCATCAAGCCAGCGAGGGCCGGCCGCCCCGGCTGAGCCGCCCGACGTGGCGGGCGACGTCGGCGGCGTGGGTGAGGAAGCCGACGTGACCCCCGCCTTCGATCTCCTCGAACCGGGCCCCGGCGATCGCGGAGGCGAGGGCCTTCTGGCGGGCGGGGGGGACGACGATGTCGCGGGTCCCGGCCAGCACGAGCGTCGGGGCGTCGAGGTTCCAGAGGCGGTCGGCGACGTCGAAGTCTTCGAGCATCGCCAGGCGGCGGGCCATCACCCCCTGGTCGGTCTCCCAGCACCGCTCGACGACGAAGCGGCCCATCGGGCCGGACTCGGGCTTGCCGCCGTGGAAGAGGTTGAAGAACTGATTGACGAACGGGTTGTCGGCCGGGAGCGGGAACCGTTCGAGGACCCGGCGGGCGACGGTCGAGCCCAGGGTCGCCCGGAACCGCGCCTCGACGCCGGAGAGGACCAGTCGGCCGACCCGGTGGGGGTGGTCGATGGCATACTCCAGGGCCACGGCGCCGCCGAACGAGACGCCGAACACGGTGGGCCGTTCCAGGCCGAGTTCGGAGATGAGCCCGCCGAGGTCGCGGGCGTGGTCGCCGATCTGCCGGGCGGGCCGGGCGGACAGCGGGTCGAACTCGTCGCGGAACCCATAGAGGATCACACGATGCCGCTTGGCCAGGGAGCGGGCCAATGGAGTCAGGAGCTTCCAGCCCCCCGCCATCCCCGGGACCATCACGATCGGCTCGCCCTTGCCGATCTCCACCACCTCCAGCCGGACCCCGTCCACGCGGACCTGACGCCGCCGACCCTCGTAGTTGAAATCCGACATCAGCCAACCGGCACGTCGCTTCGCTGCGATCCGCATGGATCCTCCTCGATGACCGACTCGTCGTTGAGCATTCCAGGTGGTTCGGTCCGTCGTCGATTTCTTCAAGGCATGTTTTGTACCCCGGCCGGTGATCGAGTCGGATTGGTCGTCGACGTTTCGGCGCCGCAACATTGAAGGCCATCGACTCCGACGGAACTGGTTCAAATTCGACCATCTCGGCGCCGAACCCGGCGCCTGCTGATCTCAAGTCCGTTCAATCGATTTGGATCGTATCGAACACAAACATCAGTCAGCCCTCTGTTTGCGGATGAATTGGGTCGAACAAGAGTCTCGGCAGTTCGGGTAGTTCGATCCGTCTTGGCGAAGTGGTCTGGTCGCGAAGGATGGGCTGACATCCCGATGCATCGGCGCCGAATCGGTGGGCGCCGGTTGGCTTTTCGGCGCCGATTCGTTAGTTTGGTAAAGCCTTCGACACCCGGATTCGCCAGAATCACCGACGAGCGAAGACCCCTCATGGACCTCTTCCCTTTGCGGAAAGTCGGTGACCGGCCTTGGGGTCCTTACACGACGCCGAGTGCCCGGGTCCACCGCTCGTTGAGGCCCGCCCGGCCGCTGCTCCTGATCGTGCTCTCGGCGATCCCGATCTTCTACTCGATCTGGGTGATGGCGGTGGTCGCCTGGACGGGCGACATCGGCCTGAACTGCGTCCTGGGTGTCATCGTCAAGGAATCGGTGCCGGCGGAGTTCGCCTGGTCCCCGGATGGTCCGCAGGTCGGCGACATCCTTGTCGAGGTCGAGGGGCGGGCGATCGGGCACTACCCGGCGTATGTGGCGGCGATGCGCGAGATCCGCGATCGGATCGGCGACCGGGTGGAAGTGGCCTGGCACGCGAAGGGGACCGGCGAGGTCCGGCGAGCCTCGGCGGAGGTGCGGTACCGGCCGCTCCGGACCTATCTCTGGTCGCTGCTCTGGTTCTTCCAGGAGATGGCGATCTTCGCGGTGGGGGCCCGGGTGTTCTGGAAGCGCCCGCGCGACGAGTCGGCCGGGCTGTTCTTCTGGCTCTGCGTGGTGACGGTGGGCGCCTACATGGGCGGATACCATTGGACCGAGATCGTGGTCGAGCCGGTCTTGATCTACGGGTTCGCGCTCTTCGCGGCGCTGGTCCCGGTGGTCAGCCTCCACTTCTACCTGGTCTTCCCCCGGACCAACCCGGTCTTCGAGGGCCGTCGCAAGACGGCCCTGGTGGCGCTCTATGGGCTCCCGGCCGGATTCATCGGGCTGATCTGGTCGTGCATGTGGCGGGTGGGGCGGCTCCGGGTCGAGCCCGGGCCGGCGGCCGAGGCCGCGCTGATGGCGTTGCTCTGGTGGATCAAGGCGCTGGCGATCGGCTACATCATGCTCTCGGTGGCGGTCTTCGGCCTCTGCATCGTCTGCCTGATGGCGAGCTACCGGTCGGCGGCGAATCGGGCGGAGCGGAACCAGGCCAAGTGGATCCTCCTGGCCTCGATGGCGAGCGTCCTGCCGATCGGCTACCTGCTCTGGAGCGCCTGGTGGGAGCCGGCCCGGCTCGGCCTGAACAGCGCGGCGTGGCCGATGTACTTGGTTTCGCTGCTGTACACCGTGGCCTACGCGCTGAGCATCACCCGCTACAAGTTGATGCAGGTCGAGGAGATCTATAATCGGAGCAAGATCTACTTCCTGGTCAGCCTGGCGGCGGGGCTGCTGTACCCGGCGGTCCTGGTGGGGACGTCGCTGCTGATCGGCGACCAGTTGCTGGCCAAGCACACGTCGCGGGGGGCGGTGCTGGCGGGGGTCCTGATCGCCGTGCTGATCCTCTCGGGGGCGACCCGGGGCCCGTTCCAGCGGGCGATCGACCGGCGGTTCTACCGCGAGAAGTACCAGTTCGACGAGGCGATGCAGAAGATGAACCTGGCGGTGGGCCAGCTCGTCGACCGGGGGGCGCTGGGGCGGCGGCTCCTGGGGGCGGCGGCGGAGATCCTCCGGCTGGAGTGGGGGGCGATCTACCTGGCCGACGACGCCCGGGGGCCGCTCCGCCTGGCCGCCTGGCACGGCCCCGAGCCCGACGAGCGGTCGCTGACGGTCGACAACCCCCTGGTCGCGCGGCTCCGCGAGGTCGCCACCGTCCGGGCCCCGCACGCGATGGCCCTGGCGCACGCGGCCGACCCGGCCACCGACACCATGATCGCGCTGGGGGGCGAGGTGGCGAAGTCGCTGGAGGCCGACGGGCTCCAGGTCGGCCTGATGGTGCTCGGGCCCAAGCGGAGCGGGCTGCCCTACGAGGACGAGGAGGTCGCCTTCCTCGGGGCGCTCAGCTCCGTCGCGATGCTGGCCCTGCACTCGGCGGGCATCCAGCAGACCCTGGAGCGGCTCAACCTGGAGCTGCGCGACAAGGTCGACAAGATCGCCGAGCAGCAGCGGCGGATCCTCCTGCTCCAGGACCAGTTGACCGTCCGCGGCCGGCCGTCCGCCGGCCGGCCCGAGCTGGGGGCGGCGGTCGACCCCGCGATCTTCGAGGAGGTCCGCGGCTCGAGCAAGGCGGTCCGGACGATGCTGGAGGTCGCGCGCAAGGTCGCGGCCAGCTCCTCGGCCGTCCTGATCCGGGGCGAGAGCGGCACCGGCAAGGAACTCCTGGCCCAGGCCATCCACGCCGCCGGGCCCCGCGCCGACCGGCCGTTCGTCCAGGTCCACTGCGCGGCGCTGTCGCAGGGGCTGCTCGAGAGCGAGCTGTTCGGCCACGTCAAGGGGGCGTTCACCAACGCCGACCGCGACCGCGTCGGCCGGTTCGAGCAGGCCGACGGCGGGACGCTCTTCCTCGACGAGATCGGCGACATCAACCTGGAGGTCCAGACCAAGCTGCTCCGGGTGCTCCAGGAGATGGCCTTCGAGCGGGTCGGGTCGTCGCAGACGATCGGCGTCGACGTCCGGATCGTCGCGGCGACCCACCAGGACCTGGAGGCCCTGATCGCCGCCGGGCGGTTCCGCGAGGACCTGTTCTACCGGCTCAACGTGATCCCGATCCGGGCGCCCTCGCTCCGCGAGCGGCGGGAGGACATCTTCGAGCTGGCCGTGCACTTCCTCGGCCGCCACGCCGAGCGGATCGGCCGGGCGGTCGGCCACATCGACGACGACGCGGTCGAGGCCCTGATCGCGCACGACTGGCCGGGCAACATCCGCGAGCTGGAGAACGTGATCGAGCGGGCCGTGGTCCTCTCCGAGGGCCCGGCCCTGACCTTGGACGACCTGCCGATCGAGATCCGCCAGCCCGGCCGTCGACGCCGCTTCCGCGCGCCCCTGGCCGTCCCCGCGCGGCGGTCGCTGCCCGCCTTGTCCTCGCTGCCCGCCTTGCCCGGCCCCGCCGGCCCGGGCGTGGCGACGGTCGCCGAGGTTCCCGGCGGCGACCCCGAGGCCGAGGCGTTCGAGCGGCACCGCCTGCTCGACGCCCTCGACGAGGCCCGCGGCAACAAGAGCGAGGCGGCCCGGCTCCTCGGCCTGCCCCGGAGCACCTTCTTCAGCAAGCTGAAGAAACACGGGCTGGCCGATCGGGCCTGAACGGCCCCCGCGGGTCGCGCCCTCGGCCCTCATGGTCGTCGGTGGCCCGGGGCGATCCCGTCGACCGACCCCCGCCGAGCGGCGGGGGATCGGGCCGCCGTCCGGCGTCGTTGCGCCGGGACGGGCGGCCGTCGCGGGGGTTGCCTTACTTCGGCTCGGGGGCCGGGGCGGGGGTGGGGGCCGGGTCGACCCTGGGGGCCGGGCCGTCCATCGCGCCGCCCTTGCCGGCATCGGGGGTGGCGGGGGCGGTGACGGAGGGCGGGGTGGCGGGCGCGGGGGTGGTCTTGGAGGCGTCCTCGCAGCCGAGGAGGCCGAAGGACAGCGTCAGGGCGCAGGAGGCGAGGAGGGTGGAACGCAGGCTGGGACGCATCGTCGTCTCCGGGAAAGTTCGGGTCGGTCCGCGGGCCCGTGCACAAGGGCGGGCCCGACCGGGCCCCGGCGGGGCGGCTCTCCCCCTCCGGGCCTCGGACGAGATTAGCATGCGTGGTCCGGCCCGCTTTTTCAAGGCGCCACCCGGCACCCGGGGCGATTCGCCGCGGGCCCTCGGGACGGGGTCAGGGGGCCGGCTTGCCCTTGGCGAGGGTCATCACGGTCGAGGTGTCGGTCGACTGGGCGAGGTCCTTGCCGCCGATCTGGCCGGTCAGCTCGACGTGCTGGGTCAGCGTGGACGACTCGATCCGGCCGCCGGCGTTGTCGAAGAGATACTTGCCCCTGGCCTCCTCCGACTTGATCGTGACCGGGACGTTGGGGTCGGCCTTGATCGGCTCGAACCGGGTGGCCAGCTCGATCGCCTCGGCCTTGCCGCCGCCCGAGGGGTCGGGCCCGGCGTAGGTGAAGGTCTGGTCGGCGGCCCGGGTCTGGCCGTCGGGCCCGGCGGGGATCGCCAGCTTCCGCGCCCACGTCGCCCCGGGGTCGACCGCCTCCTCGGGCAGGACGATCCCCATCAATTCGAGCATGTTCTTCAGCCCGGCCTCGGAGAACTGCCCCTGCGCCCCGGCCGGCTCGTCCCCCCCCTTGAGGGTGGCCAGGAGTTTCTCCGACAGCTTGATCTCGGACAGCTCGCCCCGGGGGCTCATCTTGAAGCCGATCTCGGAGCCGACCAGCATCTTGAAGATCGGCCCGGCCGGGCTCGACGCGTCGCCGGCCTCCTTCGAGTCGTGGGAGAACTTTCCGAACGGCATCGTGGCCGTGGTCCGGATCCGGTCGATCGTCTGCGTCAGCGACGCCGAGCCCGACGGGTCGACCGCCTTGACCGCCCACGACATGTCGATCGTCAGCGTCAAGGTCTGGAGGATCTCCTTGCCGTCGCCGTCCTTGACCTTCGAGGTGGTCGTCTGGTTGGTCTGGTAGCGGAGGACCTCGCCCGGCTGGAACTTCCACCGGAGCGTGGCCTTCGCCCGGGCGTCCGTCGCGCCCGGGCCGAGCAGCAGGGCCAGGGTCAGGAGCCCTCGGAAAGCCGCGAGAGGCGGGTTCGTGATCATGGTGCGCCTCGTTCCTTCTCTTCTCGATGGGGGCCGGGCCGTCCATTCGCGCCGGGCCGGGCGTCCACCCAGCGTAACGCGGCCCGCCCCCGGATTCGAGGCCCGGCCTGGGCGGCCATCCGGGGGACTTCCTCGAAATGATGGCGAGGCTTCCTGCAAAACGGGCGATCGGTGATGGGTGAGCGGAGGCCGATCGTCGCCCGGGACCGGCGTCGCTCGACTCCCGGATGGCCGGCCATGAACCAGCTTCGATCCCGGGCGGCCCCTCAGATCCGCCGGGCCAGGATCGCCCGGGAGGGGCCATCCCGGCCGGCGACGAGGATGAGGGTGGCGGGGTTGGGGCCCTCGGGGCGGAGGCGGGCGCGGTACGCCTCGGGGCGGATTTCGAGGCCGCGGGTCTTGATCTCCAGCGGGCCGAGGCCCCGCGCGGCGACCTCGCGGCGGAGGGCCTTCAGGTCGAGCGGGAACACCTCGACGACGGCGAAGCCGGCCAGGAACGGCGACTCGACCGGGCCCGGGCCGGTCAGGAGGTCGACCCCGGCGGCGATCCGGCGGAGGCCGTGGGTGGCGGCGAAGCCGTCGAGCAGGCCGGAGCGGGTCAAGGTGGGGTCGGGGTCGAAGACGAAGCCGGCGAGGGGGCCCGGCGCGCGGTCGGGCGACCCGGGGCCGTCGCGGTCGGCCCAGGTCGCCCCGGCGGGCAGGCAGGTGGCGCGGCGGCGGACGGCGGGGTCGGCCAGGTCGCCGAACCAGACCGTCGCCTCCTTGCATTCGCCGCCGAGGCTGACCAGCTCCAACTCGAACCCAACGGCGGCGAACTGGGCCTCGAAGTCGCTCGCCGGGCCGAGCTTGATCGCCCCCCCCCGGGCCGATCCCGCGAGGGCGAGCAGGACCCCGAGTCCAGGCGATAGGTCGTTAATTGAATTGGACTTGCGCGGTCCGATGGCCCGGCGGTCGGGGTCGACGTGCACCCGTGCTCCGTTCGGGATCGGGAACGACTCGGCCCGCGCCCGGACGGCCGCGACCCGTTCTCCAACCCCGTAGACCGCCGCGTTCCAGGTCGCCCGTCGCCCCATCCCGCCGTCGAGGTCGACGGCGATCACCCGGTCCGCCACCGCCCCCAGCGCCAGCGAGTCGCCGCCGATCCCCGAGCAGAGGTCGACGACGACGGCGCCGCCCGCCGCCCCGAACCGGCGTGCCTTGTGCCGGGCCACGGCCTCGGCGGTCGCCTGCTCGACGCCGACCGGGTCGAACCACATCCGGTCGGCCCGGGCGAACTTCGCCGCCCCCTTCCGCCGCCCCTCCGCCAGCCGGAGCGCGGCCGCCACCAGGCCGGCCGAGGCCGATTTCCGCCACCGGGCCACATCCGCCGGCCCCGGGCGGGCGACCGCCGCCACCGCCGCCAGCAGCGTGAGCCCCCCCGCGGTCGTCAGGACCTCGGCCTCGTCGTCGGCGTCCTCGTCCATCATCGCAAGACCCACGCGGGACTCCCAAAATTCACCAGGGGCCCGGCATAGGCGTTGGTGGATCTTCGTCGGGTGGATGAAATCCACCACGGTTCGGGCCACGCCAAGGGGGTTGGCAAGTTTCGCCAAGGCCCATCCGACGGCAGTCAGGCTCCAAGCCGGGCCGGGGGCTTGGTGGATTTCATCCACCCGACAAGAGCTGATCTGAGGAGCACCGCCGTCGGGCCGGGAATCTAACCTACGCGATCCCCCGACGACTGGTATAGACTGGGCCTTGAGTCCTGCATTCTGGCGGGACCGTGCGGGCGATCGCGAGGGGCGGACTTTGCCGGATCGAGACGAGAGCGAGACGACCGGGGCCCCGCCGATCCTCCGCGAGCCGATGGCGATCGGCGGGGTGGCGCTGCCGTCGCGGTTCTTCCTCGCGCCGCTGGCGGGGTACACCAGCATGGCGTTCCGGCTGACGGTCCGCGAGCGGGGCGGCCTGGGGCTGGCGACGACGGACCTCATCAACGCCCGGGCGATCCTGGAGGGGCGGCCCCGGACCTTCGAGCTGGCCGAGACCTGCGCGGAGGACCGGCCGCTGGCGATCCAGATCTACGGCCACGTCGTCGACGAGATGTGCCGCGCCGCGCGGTGGGTGGTCGACCACGGGGCGACGATCGTCGACATCAACATGGGCTGTCCGGTCAACAAGGTGGTCAAGACCGGCGGCGGCTCGGCCCTGATGTGCCAGGCCGACGAGGCGAAGGCGCTGGTGGCGGCGGTGGTCGAGGCGGCGGGCGTGCCCGTGACGGTGAAGATGCGGCTGGGCTGGGACGACCAGACCCTCTCGGCCCCCGCGCTGGCCCGGTCGTTCGAGCGGGTGGGGGCGGCCGGGGTCATCATCCACGGCCGGACCCGGGCCCAGGGCTTCACCGGCCGGGTCAACCGCGAGGGGATCGGGGCGGTCGTCGACGCGGTGGAGTCGATCCCCGTCGTCGGCAACGGCGACCTCCGGACCCTCGCCGACGTCGAGGCCATGTTCCGCCAGACCGGCTGCGCCGCGGTCTCGATCGGCCGGGGGGCGCTGTCGAACCCGTTCCTGTTCCGCCAGCTCGCCCACTGGGCCGAGCACGGCCACCCCGGGCCCGAGCCGGGCTTCGAGGAGCGGGTCGACGCGATGGTCGACCACTTCCACCGCCTGGTCGGGCGGCGGGGGGAGCGGCACGCCTGCTTCCAGTTCCGCAAGGTCGTCAAGTGGTACAGCCACGCCATCCGGCCGCCGAAGGAGCTGTACCACCGCCTGATCAACCTGCCGAGCGTCGCGGTCTTCGACGACGCCGTCGCCGCCATCCGCGCCTCGGGGCCCGTCTCCCCCCTGCCCGGCCACTTCGAGCCGAGGGTCCCGGTGCCGAGCGGGCCGATCGACAAGTGGTGAGGGGGGCCGAGGCCGAGGCCCCCGCCCCGACCTCGATCAGCGGCGGATGACGCGGACGGTGGCCCAGTCGGTCGTCAGGGTCCCCGGCCAGATCGAGCGGACGTCGGGGTCGGCCCAGCCGAGGTCGGGGTCGGCGGAGAGGACCGCCCGAATCCGCCGCTCGCCGGGGCGGTCGATCGCGTCGGCGGGCATCCCGGCGATCGGGCCGAGCGGGAACCGGCGGGTCGATGTGACGGCCTCGGTCCCGCCCGAGCCCTGGCCGGCGACCACGACCGAGCCGGCGGGGAAGCGGCCGGGCACCCCCTCGATCTCGATCGCGATGGCGTGCGCCAGGTCGCAGGGCAGGGGGGCGTCGACGGCGAGGGCCGGCGGGTCGCGGAGGACGAGGTCGGCGTTGAGGTCGAGGTGACGCGGGGCGTCGGCGTCGGCGCCGGGCGATCCGGGTTCGAGGCGGACGGCGCGGGCGAAGGCCGCCCCCCGGGCGTCGTCGGGTAGTGTGAGGAGGGCGCCGACGGCCAGGTTGGGGTCGAACTCGAACGAGAACGGCATGTGCGGGAGGTCGACCTCCCAGGCCCCGGTCAGGCCCACGGTCCGGGCCCGGGCGTGGAGGGCCAGGCGGTGCGGGCCGTCGCTCGGGAAGTCGCCGGGGTCGACCGCGAACCGCGCCGAGCCCGGCCCGGCGTGCCACGGGGTGAACTCCTCCAGCCGGGCCCGCTCGCCGCCGAGAATCCGGTGCGACCATTCGAGGTTCGTCGGCGCCACGCCGGGCCCGCCCTCGACGAGGAACGGGACGCCGTATTCGACCCCGATCGGGATCGAGGCCCGGAGCCCGCGCGGGTAGCGGCGGCGGGCCCGCCAGTCGACGGCGTAGCCGCGACGGACCAGGGCCTTCTCCTCCTCGGCGATCAGCTCGTCCTCGGACCAGATCCGGGCCAGGGCCCGCCCGGCGGCGGCGCGGGTCTCGGGCTTCGCGGCCGTGCCCAGGAGCCGGAACAGGTCGATCAGCCCCGCCCGGCCGTGGCCGGCCGCCGCCTCGACCTCCTCGATCGTCGGGTCCGGCCCGCCCAGCGCCGCGACCGCCCGCCGGGCCCGGGCCTCCTGGAGCAGCTTCCGACCGCCGCCGATCGCCGCGGCCGAGGCGAGGAAGAACAGGACCGCGCTCCTCGGGTCGGCCAGGTACGCCGTCCACCCCCGGGCCGACCGGCCGGTCCCGCCGTCCTCCCTGGCGGCGCCGTTGGCCGCCCCGCCGCGTCGCCCCGCCCCGGACGGCGGGGCCGGGGCCGAGGCCGCCGCCAGAAGCCGATGGCCGAAGGTCCGACGATCGATCAACCGGCCACCCCCACCCCCGCCGCGATCGGGGGCCGGGATCGGGGCCGGGGCGCGGGGATCGGCCGGCGCCGGGGGCGGATCTTCGGGCCCGACCGGACGACGGTGGTGCGGTCCTTCCGGGGCTCGGGCTCGACGTCGAGGTGTTCCTCGACGAGGTCGCGGAGGTCGTCGACGGCGTCCAGGAGGTCGTGGATGTCGCGGTGGAGCGACTTCGCCTCGGCCAGGGCCCGCTCGGCGGGGTCGCCGCTCTGCCCGGGGTCGGTGAGGATCAGGAGGTTGTCCTCGGCGACGACCCGGAAAGTCAAACCCACCTGGTCGAGCAGGAGCTTGAGCCCGACCTTGAGGCGGACCCCCTTCAGGTCGAGCCGGACGGTGTCCTCCGGGGTCAGCTCCAGCCGGTCGAGCGCCGCGAGGTCGAGCACGACCGGGGCGTTCAGGGACCGGGCCAGGAACTTGCGGACGTCCTCCAGCGTCGTCTCCGCGCCGAACGGGAGGTCGACCGGCCGGAGTATCGCGTCCTGGACCGAGCCGGGGGCCGGGGCCGGGGCCGCCGCGTCCTTGGAAGCCTCCACCTTGGCGCGGGCCTGCCCCCTGGCCGCGCGGTCCTGCGCCAGGAGCGACCACCGCGTCGAGGCGACCACCCCGGCGGCGACCGCGACCGCCAATCCGATCAGAGCCCAGCGTCCCGACCTCATGAGCGTCACCCTTCGCGAGGCCCCGGCGTCCCCCGGCGTCTCGACCGCGGGACCTGCCAGACTAACGAGGATGGACCCGGCATTCCAGCCTGTCGCCGACGGAGGGAAGCCCGGGGGCGGCCAACGATCGCGCCGGACCGACCGATCCGGAACCTGCCAGAATCCGTTGATGCATCCGAGCCCTGCGGCCGACTCAGCCCACCCGGCCCGCCCGGAGGGCGGCGTCGACCTCTCCCGGCGTGGGGAAGCCGAAATCGGCCCGGTCGAGGACGAGGGCGGCGGCGGCGGCGGCCCGCTCGGCGGCGACTCGGGCGAGGTCCGGCGACGTCACCCCGGGGGACCAGCCGGCTCCGAGGAGGGTGGCGATCAGGGTCGCGGCGAAGGCCTCGCCCGCCCGGTTGGTGTCGCGGGGCGGGCGCGACCGGGGGAAGGCCGGGACGGCGAGCCGGCCGGGGTCGCCTTCGGGGGTCGTGAACCGGATCGAGGCGCCGGCCGGGCCGTCGGTCACCGCCAGGAGCGACACCTGCCAGGCGACCTGCTCGCGGTCGGCCAGGGATTCCCACTCGCCCCGGTTGCAGCTCAGCAGGTCGATCGACCCGGCGAAGGCCGAGACCGGCGGGTCGCGGTCGAGCATGTTCCGGGCGGCCGGGGCGAAGACGCGGACCGACGCCGGGCCGCGGAGGGCCTCGGCCGCCAGCCGGTTCGGCAGCGAGGCGACCACGCGGAGCCCGGAGGGGCGGGCCGACCACGGGGCCAGGCCGGCGAGCGAGGCGTGGCAGCCCCGGAAGCCGACGGGGAGCTTGTCGCCGTGCTCGCCGCTGGTGATCAGCAAGGTCCAGTCGGCCGCGTGGCCGACGGCCCGGATCGGGTGGTGGGCGACCCCGGCCCCGGCCAGGAGGGCCGAGATCGCCCGGCTCGCGGGGTCGTCCTCCGGCCCGAGGGTGGAGATCAGCTCGCCCCCGAGGGCCGCGGCGAACCCCGACCCCATGCCCCCCAGGTCGTCCGCCCACGCGGTCGCCCGGACGGCCCGGGTCCAACCCGGATGGCCCACGGCCAGGGCCTTGGAGAGGCCGACCGTCCCCGACGGGCCGGGCCAGTCGGCCGGGAGCCCGACGACGATCCGGTTGCCCAGGGGGTCGAGCAGGGCCAGCCCGTCCCCCCGCGCGAGCCAGGCGCCGTCGACGCTGCCGTCGAGCGGCGGGGCGTCGAGGCCCGGGTCGACGAGCGGGCGGTCGACCCGGACCACGCGATCGAGGTAGGCCGGGCCGAAGACCAGCGTCGGCCCGGGGAGGGATCGGCTCATGGGCGGCGTATCGATGGAGGGTGCCGAATGCAGGGTCGCGGGACGCCCGTCTTGTATCACGGCCTCCGCCCGGGGAAACAGGGCCCGACGGATTTTCGACGACCGCCTCGCCGCCCCGGCCGTCCGGCCCCGATCCGAACCGCGGGGCCGGCCTGACCGCCGGGTCGGGCCCGGAGTATAATGGACGGCTTGGCGGCCGGGGAGGTGGGGCGGGGCGAGACGGGTCGGGTCATCGCGACCAGACGGGAGGCGGTGTTGGCTCAGGACATGGACATGGACATGGGGATGGACACGACGGTCGACTCGCTCGACCACCCGGTGGACAACGCGCCGGTGCGGACCCTGGAGCACAAGGGGCTGACGCTGGAGGGGTACTCGCGCGCCGCGGTCCAGACGTACTGGCGGGTCCCCGAGCTGAAGCTGGGCTTCGACCTCGGGGCGCAGCCGTGGTCGTTCATGTCGACGCCCAACTGGTTCGTCTCGCACACCCACCTCGACCACATCGCCGCCCTGCCGGTGTACGTCGCCCGGCGGCGGATGATGAAGATGGAGCCGCCCACGATCTACGTGCCGGCCGAGGCCGTCGAGCCCGTCGAGCAGCTCCTCCGCGCCTTCGTCAAGCTCGACCGGGGCCGGATGCCCGCCCGGCTCGTCGGCGTGAGGCCCGGCGACGAGATCCAGCTCTCGCGCGAGCTCGTCGCCGTCGCCTTCGCCACCCGGCACACGATCCCCTCGCTCGGTTACCTGATCTGGGAGCGGAGGCGCAAGCTCAAGCCCGAGTACCAGCACCTCATCGGCGACGACCTGGCCATCCGCGACCTCCGCCAGTCCGGCGTCGACGTCTCCGCCGAGATCCGGATCCCCAAGATCGCCTACCTCGGCGACACCGCGCCGGCCGGGCTCGACGTCCTCCCCGAGGTCTACAAGGCCGAGATCCTGATCCTGGAGATGACCTTCGTCGCCCCCCAGGAGCGGCCCGAGAAGATCCACAAGTTCGGCCACACCCACCTCGACGACATCCTCGCCCGCGCCGACCGGTTCGAGAACGATTGGGTCATCGCCTCCCACTTCTCCACCCGGCTCCACCCCGAGCAGATCCAGCGGATCGTCGAGAAGCGGCTGCCCGAGAACCTCAGGCGTCGGCTCAAGATCTGGCTCTGAAGCCGGACGGATCGCGGCGGGCGCACGCGCCCTCACTCAAGGCTTCCCGGCGGCCGGCTTGGGGATCGCCCGGCGGATCGCCTTGAGGAGCGACCGGTCGTCGCGCGTGTCCTGGCCGACCTCCCGGATCATGACGCCCCCGAGCCCCGCGTCGCGGGCATACACGGCCTTCCGCCCGATCGTCGACGGCCCGTTGAAGTAGACCCCGCCCGCCTCGTCGACGCCCGCCGCCGGGCGGAACTTGGCGACGATCTCGGCATAAACCCCGCGAGCCGGTACTCGGGCAAAGAGTCGACCACGCGGAAGCCGCCCGCCCGCGTCGCCCCCGGCCCGGCGCCGAGGCCGCGAGATCCCGTCGCGACGACCAGCAGCACGAGGCCGAGGGCCGCGGCACCCCGCAAGGCACGGGTCCGCATCATGCCCCGGGTCCTCCGAGGGAGTGCCCGCCCCCTCGATCCGGGGTCGGGCGGCCGATCGGGGGCCATCCTAACCGACCGCACGGACCCGGGCACCCCCGGTGGCATCCCTATCCTCCTTGCTTGGAGGGTGGATGAAATCCACCAACCCTTCGATCCGGCCCGCGCGGTGGTGGACTTCATCCACCCGACAAGACGATAGCAACCCACCAACCATCCAATGGAAATCACGCGATGGTGGGTTTCTCCCCAATTCGGCTCAGACCTCGACCCAGACCCGCCCCTCGACGACCTTGCAGCGGAACTTGTGGAGCGACCGGCCGGGCATGGTCGTGCAACGGCCGGTGGAGAGCTTGAACCGCCACTGGTGGATCGGGCAGACCGCCTCGCCGTCGTCGACCCAGCCCCGACCCATCACCGCGTCGGCGTGCGGGCATCGGCCCAGGAGGGCGTGGTACTTGCCGCCGTCGCGGAAGACGGCGATCCCCAGGCCGTCGACCTCGATCGCCAGGCCCTTGCCCTCGGCCACGTCGTCGACGCCGCAGACCTCGACGAATCGCCCCATCCGAGCCTTCCTCCACTCCAGGAACCCCGGGACCGCCAGCCCGGCCGTGGCCAGGAGCAGGACCCCTCCCAGGATCGCCTTGATCGCGTGCCGGTCGACGTCAGGCAGCAGCGCCGAGCCGGCCAGGACCCCCGCAAGCGACCCCGCCCCCATCAACAGCGCGAGCACCAGGACCCGGTTTGGGATGTGCCCGAGCCTCCGGTAGGCGAACGCCCCGGCGGCGACGGTCGGGATCGAGGCCAGCAGGCTGATCGTCCCCGCCTCCTTCACCGGCGCCCCGAAGAGGTACATCAGCGCCGGGATTCGCATCTCTCCGCCGGCCACGCCCAGGGCCCCGCTCGCGGCGGCCACCGCGAACCCGACCAGCCCGGCCAGGGCCCACCGCGTCGGGCCGGTCGGGCGGAGCAGGATCGTCTCGGCGTGGGCGAGGGCCTCGAAGATCATCCAGGCGCCCACGACGATCAGGTAGACGGAGATGATCCGCCGGAGCCACGGCGACGAGACCCGGTGCGCCTGCCGGGCCCCGACGGTCGCGCCGAAGACCGAGGCGACCGCCATCACGCCGCCCACGGCCAGGTCGTCGGCGGTCCAGCGCATCTGGCCCCACCGCCGGGCCAGGCTGAGCGTCACCACGCCGAGCCCGATCACCGTGTTCGCCCCGGCCGCCAGCTTGACCGGGAGCCGGAGCACGTGCAGGAGCACCGGAATCCGGAACTCGCCCCCGCCCACCCCGATCAGGCCCGCCGCCGCCCCGATGACGGCGCCCAGCACGGCGCCCAACGCCCCGTCCCGGGCGAGCGAGATGTTCGCCCCCTCCTCGCCTCCGGCCCCCGATCCCGCCATCCTTCGCCGCCCCCCGCCTCGTCCGGACCCACCGCTACGATAGAATCCAGTCTACAATCCTCCGTCGCCGCCGTCTTCTCCCCGGGGCGACCCCGAGAATCGTGTGGTTGGCGGTTGCCCGGATCGCGATGATATCTCGGGGGGCCGGCTTCGTCGTGCCCAAGTCGCGACGTGGTAGTCTGGGAAAGATTGGGTTCGTCTTGGATTCGGCCTCTGGTCGGGTGGATGAGATCCACCAGGCCATCGGTCCGGCTCGGACCCCGGCCCGCGCCGGGTTGGTCGCGGCGAAATCCGCCAACCGCCTCGGCATGGGCCGGACCGTGGTGGATCTCATCCACCCGACGAAGGCCGGACTTTGGTGGACTTCATCCACCCGATGAAGACGATGGGGCAGGGGGGAGAGGACGATGGGGATCATCCGCCAGCTATCCGCGTCGGTGATCAACCAGATCGCGGCGGGTGAGGTGGTCGAGCGGCCGGCGAGCGTGGTCAAGGAGCTGCTAGAGAATGCGATCGACGCCGGGGCGACCCGCGTCGACGTGACGGTGGAGCGGGGGGGCAAGGACCTGATCCGGGTGGCCGACAACGGCCAGGGGATGGCGCCCGACGACCTCCCGCTGGCGTTCACCCCGCACGCGACGAGCAAGCTGGCCGAGGCCGAGGACCTGCACCGGATCCGGACCCTGGGCTTCCGGGGCGAGGCGCTCGCGGCGATCGCCGAGGTCTCCAAGACCCGGTGCCAGACCCGTCGCGAGGACGCCGAGGCGGGCTCGGAGGTCTCGATCGACGCCGGGGTCGCCGGCCCCGTCCGCGCCTGCGGCTGCCCGGTCGGCACGGTGATCGAGGTCCGCAACCTGTTCCACAACACGCCGGTCCGGCGGACGTACCTCAAGAGCGACTCGACCGAGGCCGGCCACGTCATCGAGATGTTCACCCGGATCGCCCTGGCGCACCCGACGGTGCACCTCACCTTCCGGTCGGGCGGCAAGGTCCTCCACGACCTCCCGGCCGTCACCGGCGTGAAGGACCGGATCGGCATCTTCTTCGGCCGCGAGCTGGCCGAGTCGCTGCTCTGGGTCGAGAGCCGGTTCGACCGGACGCACCTCTGGGGCTACGTCGGCCACCCGTCGCAGAGCCGGTCGAGCACCAAGGGCCAGTTCCTCTTCCTCGGCGGCCGGTACGTCCGCGACCGCTCGCTCGGCCACGCGCTCTCCGAGGGGTTCCGCGGCCTCCTGATGGTCGGGCGGTCGCCCGTGGCGTTCCTCCACCTGGAGGTCCCGCCCGAGGAGGTCGACGTCAACGTCCACCCGACCAAGATCGAGGTCCGGTTCCGCGACGGCCAGCGGATCTACAGCCAGCTCCTGGCCACCCTCCGCCAGACCTTCCTCGCCAGCGACCTCCACGCCCGCCTCCAGGTCCCCCGCGACCCCGGGCCCGCGGAAACGACGTCCACATCAGCACCTTACGTTTTCGAGGAGCGTCCGTCCGAGCGTCAAGGCGTCGCCAACTGGTTCCCGCCCGCGACGCCCCCCGCGTTCCAGACTTTCCCCCAGCCCGGGTACGCCGGCGGCCCGGTCGACCGCGACCGCGACTGGTACCGCCCCCCGGCGGCCCCGGGCCCGACGGGCCCCGCCGGCCCGCGCCCCGCGCTCGACTTCGACGAGTTCGCCGAGGTCGGAGCCTCCGCACCCCCGCCCGCCTCCGCCCCCGGGGAGCCCGTCGCGGCCGGGGCGTCGGGGCCCGTGTCGGCGGGCCCGAGGCCGATCGACGTCCGCGACCTGCCGCTCAAGGCGCTCCAGGTCCACGACAGCTACCTCGTGGCCGAGACGGCCGACGGGATGGTCGTGATCGACCAGCACGCCCTCCACGAGCGGATCTTGTACGAGGAGCTGCGCGGCCGGATCGAACGCGGCGGGGTCGAGTCGCAGCGGCTGCTGGTGCCCGAGCCGGTCGACCTCGGCCCGGCCGAGGCGGCGGCCGTCCTGGAGCGTCGCGACGTCCTGGCCCGGCTCGGCCTGGAGATCGAGCCGGCCGACGGCGACGCCGTGCTGGTCCGGAGCCTGCCGGCGATGCTCCCCGGCGTCTCGCCCGACCGCCTGGTCCGCGACCTCGCCGACCACTTCGGCTCCCGCCCCCTGCCGCCGACCCGCGACGCCATGCTCGAGGACGTCCTGGCCATGATCGCCTGCAAGGCCGCCGTGAAGGCCGGCCAGAAGCTCGCCCCCGACGAGGTCACCGCCCTCCTCGAACGCCGCCACCTCGTCGGCGACGCCCACCACTGCCCCCACGGCCGGCCCACCGCGCTGGTGTTCACCAAGTCGGAGCTGGAGCGGCAATTCGGGCGGATCTGAGGCGGCCGGGAGGTCTCGGGATCTCAGATATTCAGATCTCAAATTTGCAATCGTGTTCGCTATCTTTGGGTCGTGTCCCAGGCAAGTGGGAAAGGGCTGCAAGCCCGAGTTTTCGCTAACGATCCAAGACCGCTGATCTATCCAGAAGTCTCTCGGAGTTCTTGACTTAACAACGACGGAGCGACGAGACAGATCGTCGACATTTCGCTAGCAAGCAACCTTTACCACCCTACTTTCCGCACATCTCGCGGGGTGTGAACGGCGGTGACATTGGGCGACACCTGGTCGGTCCTGGAGGCGTCGCCCGTCTGGGACCCAATTGAAGAGGCCTTGAGACGAATAATCAAGACCTGTCGGCCATTACGACCTCCCCGGCTT
>JAABUX010000464.1_pt1 | contig 69240 bp, 52 predicted proteins | sample 5561851 | NCBI WGS metagenome assembly JAABUX01 (sample SAMN10711883, study PRJNA513361) | rock metagenome | isolation source: Antarctica rocks | place: Antarctica: Victoria Land, Richard Nunatak red sandstone | collected 2016-01-03
CGTGGTCGCGGTGATGGAGGGCGGCGACGTGACCGTCATCGCCAACCAGGAAGGCAGCCGGCTAACCCCTTCGGTCGTCGCGTTCAATACCAAGGGCGAAACGCTGGTGGGTGATCCTGCCAAGCGTCAGGCCGTGACGAACCCTCGGGGGACCGTTTATTCGATAAAGCGGTTCATGGGTCGTCGCCACGACGAGGTGAAGTCTGAAGAAAAGATGGTACCCTACGAGGTGGTTGGCGGTTCGTCCGACTACGTCAAGGTCCGAGCGTCCGGCAAGGAGTATACGCCCCCGGAAATCTCGGCCCTGGTGCTCCGAAAGTTGAAGGAAGCGGCGGAAAGTTACCTCGGCCACAAAGTCCGTAAGGCGGTCATCACCGTTCCGGCTTACTTCAACGACAGCCAACGTCAAGCGACCAAAGATGCCGGGCAGATCGCCGGCCTCGAAGTCGCCCGGATCATCAACGAGCCGACGGCGGGCGCGCTTGCCTACGGTTTGGACAAGAAGAAGAACGAAAAGATCGCCGTGTTCGACCTCGGCGGTGGGACGTTCGATATCTCGGTGCTGGACGTTGCTGACGGCGTGTTCGAGGTTCTCTCCACCAACGGCGACACCCACCTTGGGGGCGACGACTGGGACGAAGCTCTGATCCACCACATCGCCGGTGAGTTCAAGAAAGAGCAAGGCGTCGACCTGCTCAAAGATCAGATGGCGCTTCAGCGACTCAAGGAAGCCGCCGAGAAGGCCAAGAAGGACCTGTCATTCCAGGCGCAGGCCGACATCAACCTGCCGTTCATCACGGCGGACCAGTCCGGTCCGAAGCACCTGACGATGGTGATCACCCGGAGCCAGTTCGAGAAGCTGACCGATAGCCTCTTCGAGCGGTGCCGGGGGCCGGTCTTGAAGGCGCTCGAAGACGCCAAGCTGAAGCCGTCGGAGATCGACGAAGTGGTGATGGTCGGCGGTTCGACCCGGATGCCTCGGGTCCAGGAGATCGTCAAGACGATCTTCGGCAAGGACCCGCACAAGGGGGTCAACCCCGACGAGGTCGTGGCCATCGGCGCGGCGATCCAGGGGGCTGTGCTGACCGGCGAGGTCAAAGACCTCCTGCTGCTCGACGTGACCCCGCTCTCGCTCGGCTTGGAAACCAAAGGGGGGGTGTTCACCAAGCTCGTCGAGCGGAATACGACCATCCCGACCGAGAAGAAGGAAACCTTCACCACCGCCGAGGACAACCAGACCGCCGTGACGATCGTCGTCTACCAAGGCGAACGACCGATGGCCGCCGACAACCGGTTCCTGGGCAAGTTCGACTTGCAGGGGATTCCGCCGTCGAGGATGGGGACGCCGCAAGTCGAGGTGACTTTCAACCTCGACGCCAACGGTATCCTCAACGTGTCGGCCAAGGACAAGGGGACCGGCAAGGAGCAGACCGTCCGGATCGAGTCGGGCGGCGGGCTGTCCAAGGACGAGATCGAGCGGATGCAACGCGATGCCGAGTCGCACGCCGCCGACGACAAGAAGAAGCGAGACCTGGCCGAAGCCCGGAACACCGCCGAGCAGCGGGTCTATCAGCTCGAAAAGACCTTGGAAGAGCACCGCGACAAGCTCTCCGACGCCGACAAGCAGGCCGTCCAGGCCGCGATCGAGGCGGTCAACGAGGCCAAGAAGGGGGAAGACCCGGCGGCGATCAACACCGCCGTGGACAACCTGGGTCGGGCCAGCCAGGCGATGGCCGAGCATATCTATGCCGCCAATGCGGCGGGCGGCGGAGCCCCCGGCCAGGATGGCGGGGGCCAAGGTGCTCCGAGCGGGGCGACGGCCGGCAATGGCCACGGCTCGAAGTCCGACGACGTAATCGACGTCGAGTTCGAGGAAAAGAAGTAAACCGAACGTTTGGCGGACTTAGCCGACATCCAACGCTCCGGCTCGCTTCCCAAGCGGCCGGAGTGTATCATTGATGCCGATCGTGAAGGGGGAGCCAACATGGTTCCCCCTTCGCCATCGCATGGCTGCGAATTATGTCGATGCGTGATACCGGGCGACGGACCGATCGCGGCGCCGTGGCCGTCCGGTGAGCTTCCGCCCTTTGAGGATCTTGCACGATGTCGCTTGAGAACGCGAGGGCGATCTACCCGATCATGGCTCAACTGGCGCGCGACCTGTCGTTGGCCGCCAAGGAGCGTCGCCCGGCCGTTTGGGTTTCTTATGACGACCTTTGCGTCCGTTGCAAAGAGGTCGGGCTCAAAGAAACACCCAGGACGATCGTCGCCAAACTCCTCAAGCCGCTCCAGGCGGCCTGCCTCGAAAAGAACCTGCCCGACTTGAGCGCCTTGATCATCCAGAAGCCCAAAGCCCGAGGCGACTTCGGCAACCTGATCCGCCCGGCCGATGGTTGGTGGGAACCCTACGCCGCCAACAACATGACCGCCGTCGGCGAGGTCCAGTTCTGGTTCAAGGAGTTCCAGTCGGCCCGAGACTATGCCGACTGGCCCGCCGAAGTCCCGTTCTGATCCGACTCGACTCGACCGGAGGTCCCCTCATGCCGCCCGACCCGATCGGTCTTCGCTCCGGCTCGTCCTCGGTCGTCGCCCCGGATCAACCGGTGATCGGAGCCGACATTGATGACGAGGGGAATTGCGACTGGTATGACCGGTCGTCGCTTCGCGGCGACTTCATGGTGATGATCGACGGTCAGACCGAGGCCGACTACCTCCGACGCGCACCGGATGGCCGGTTCTGCGAGTTCATCGACGGGATCGTCTATATGCCGCCGAGCGTCCATTCCGATCATCAATTCGACCTCCTCTTCCTCTCTGCCTTGGTTGCCTGCTATAACGCTCGACGCCCCATAGGAGTCGTCCAAGCCGGCCCAGCAATCCTCAAGCTCCGTGATGGTTGTCTGCTGGAACCGGACCTCTTCGTCTTGCCCGTCGGGACCAAGGCCCAGATTCGGGCGGACGGATTCAGTCGCCTCCCGGCCTCGCTGGTGGTGGAAGTGCTTTCGCCGTCAAACCGGTCGCACGATCTGACTATAAAATCCGCGCTCTACCGAGAGGCGGAGGTGGCCGAAATCTGGTTCGTCGACCGCCGAGACCGCGTCTTGATCGTGGAGCGGCTCGAAGAGGGCCGCTACGTCACCGAGCGGTTCGAAGCGGGGCCGGTCGTGAGCCGGTCGTTGCCTGGCTTTTGGTTCGATGCGGCCTGGCTCTGGGCGGAGCCGGAACCGAACCTGCTCGACTGCCTCGACCTGATCCTGGCGGGACCGCCGCAGGTATGACGCCGTTCGCCGAATTACTTCGTCGGGCATGGCCGATCTTTCACGAAGCGATCCGGCAGCGACGGACCTTGACGTACACCGAGCTTGCGGGCCGGGTCGGTCCCCCTTTGACGCCTCGGGCGGTGCATCGCCAGTTGCTCAACCCCCTCTCGGTCCGGTGCCGGAAGTGGGGCTTGCCCGACTTGCCGGCCTTGGTCGTCCGGAAAAGCTCGGGCGTCCCCGGAGGCGGGTGGTTCGACCCGCCGGAGCCGGGCGACCCGATCGACCGCTGGGCCGACGCGGTCGGACGATGCCATGACCATTCTTGGAGCAAGAGGTTGGACCCTCGGCTCCTGATCGACCTCGATGAGTCGTGAGCGACCTTGCTTCAAGACGGGAAGCACTTGCCGAACGCCACCAGGAGTCGAGGCGACCCGGCGAGGCGGATCTTCCTGCGTAGGAGCGCCCAGACCAGACTCCGCTCCTTCCTCAAAAACCCGAGCCAGGCTTGGCTGTCGGCCGACACCTTCAAGTTCGCCGGGCCGACGTGCCCCTCTTCGACCCGGATCGTCTTGTCCCGGATGACGACCGTGGCTTCGGCGGGTTCGAGGCCGGTGAAAGTGAAGTGGTAGGTCGCGTCGAGGCCGGCCGACTTGTGCCTCTGGAACACGATCGGCAAGAGCTTCAGGAACGACGGGATCGAGCCGGGGCGGGCGCCGTTGCCGACCGGCTTGGTGGTCTTGTGCGGGAACCGTTTCGAGGCGTAAGCCTCGGCGTCGGAGCCGGGGACGACGTAGAGGGTTTCGCGCTTCCCTTTGAGCGGGTCGACCACGCCTTGGAGATGCCCGGGGCGGTCGTCGAGGAACGGGCCGATCACGTCGTCGCCCGCCGGGCAGACCGCCATGCAATACGCCGCCTTGTAGTTCGGGCCGAAGCTGAGGCTCTGCCAGACCGAGACCGTCTCGGCGTCGCTCACCCGATTCCGGTAGTCGAGGGCGTCCTTGCTCTCGATGACGTCCTCGACCCAGTCGGTGAACCCGCCCATGAACTCGCGGTAGTTGTGGGTGAAGCAGGCGCTGAAGTCGAAGTGCCCATCCGAAGCGATCGCCCCCACCGGGCAGGCCGCCACGCACAACTTGCAGCCGAGGCAGGGGTTGTATTCGACGGGCTTCGAGTCCTCGGTGATCTCGGCGTCGACCAGGATCGTCCCCAACAAGATGAAGTTGCCGAACCGGGGGTGGATGACGTTCCGGTGAATCCCCATCTTCCCCAGGCCCGCCGCCTCGGCGACCGGCTTGTGCCCGACCACCCAGGTCTTGCCAGGGAATTGGCCCGCCTCCATCGGGAAACCCATCGACGGGTTGACCGCGCGGACCCCTCGGGCCTCCAAGGCGGCGACGATCTGGTGCGCCACCTCGTCGGTCCGCTCGCCGATATGGTGGAACTCCAGGTTGGCGACCGACCGTGCGACGCTCCGGGTCGACTCGCGGTTCATCCGGCAGACGATGCCGATCAGGTGCTTGGTCCAAGGGTAAATCCGCAGGATGTCGTCGCGCTGGTCGTCGATCTCGGGCCTCCCTACCGCCACGAAACCGACGTCGTCCGCCCCGAGGTCAAGGCATAACCGTCGAAGCCACCCGGCATCGATGGCTTGCCGGGGCGTCGCCTTGGGCTGGCTTCGGTGGCGGATCACGCTAGGATGATCGTCGAGCTTGCTCATGCTGGGAAACCTCCGTTGTAGATACAACATTGATGCGGGGATTCGTGACTCAATCGACCCTTCGGGCTTGATCCGTCAATCAGCCCCCCCGACCGAAGCCGAGCCGGGCGGCCATCTGGTGCAACTGGCCCACGCCGGTCTCGCCTAGCAGTTCCAGGGCCTTGGCCTGGGCCGACTCCCAGGCTGGTATGGCGGCGTCAAGGAGCGCGAGACCTTGGGGGGTCGCTCGGAGGACCTGGTTCCTCCCCCCGGCAGGCGGGTCGGATTCGATCCAGCCTTGCCGCTTCATCAGTTCGACGTCGCGGCTGAGCGTCGACTTCTCGATCCGAAGCGCCCGGCAGATGCTCGACGGTTTGGCTTCGCCCAGATGGGCCACGGCCACGAGGATGTTCCCCTGGCTGATTCGAATGCCATGAGGGCGCAACGCCTCGTCGTACAGACCGGAAATGCACCGGTTGATGAGTCGGACCCGACTCGCCACACAGTCGGACGCCATCCGGGCAGCGCCAGGGTGGGCCTTCGATTCGCGTTCCATGATCTGGTTGTATCTGCAACGAAGTCTGGGGTCAAGTCCAGTTTGGTTGCGAAAGGGCGAGGATTATGGAATTTCTTCGACGGGAGGTGATTCGACAGGCCGAGGTCCACCGACTTGGTTGACGTCGATCCGATCAAGGAACGAGGATTGTTCCGACCAAACACCGTCAAGCGGGTGGCCGGCGTCGGCTTTCGGTTTCCGAGGGCGCGACAGGTGACGAGCGAGGCGGAGCGGTAGGTCGAAAACGTACCAGAGGAGGATCGGGGCGAAAGCAATCGAGGCGACTCCTCGAAGTTGAGTGAACACATACTGGAGGGGCAGGCTCGTCCACACGATCACCGCAAGCACGGTGATGCTGAAGGCGATCGCAAAAAGGATCAAGACGTTACGAAACCGTTCCTTCACCGAGATCGGTCGGCCCCGAGACTGCCTCAGGCTGGCATACTCTCCATAAGCCAGAGCCACCAGGCTCGTCATTAAACACCAGGCGATCATCGTCATGACTTCCGTAGGCATGGGCGGTTCCTCTCTCTCCGGTGGATGACCACCAAGCCTTGATTGGACCCCTCGCGGACAGCCCGCGAAGGCCAGCCCACCTCGACTTTTGCCATTGAACCGGAAGGGCGGTTGCAAGACAAGGTTTTCGCATGCGGTCACTCGTCGAATCTCGATGAGCGGGTGAACCGCCGCGATCTGAGTCGCGTAACATTGACATCGTGTTGCCCATAAGCAGAGTTTTTCCACCATCGAGCGGAGGCGTCGGTTTGTCATGGCGTTTCGGATGGATCGTTTGACGCTGAAGAGTCAAGAAGCGGTACAGCGGGCCAGCGAGCTGGCAAGTGATCGCGGGCACCAGCGGCTCGAACCGATGCATTTGCTCGCGAGCTTGTTGGGGCCCGATCAAACCGTCGTCCGGTCGCTCCTGGCGCAGTTGGGGGTCGACTCGAACCGCCTCCTCAGAGCGACCGAGGAAGGCTTGAACGCCTTGCCCAAGGTCTCGGGCGGCGGCGATGTTTCGCTCGGCCCCGACCTCAACCGGGTGTTCGACCGCGCCCAAAGCGAGGCCGACCGACTCAAGGACCAGTACGTTTCGGTCGAGCACCTGATGCTCGGCCTGCTTAACACCCCTGGCAAAGCTCAGGGGTTGCTTGAAGCCCTGGGCGTGACCGAAGGGGACGTCCTCAAAGCCTTGCGGAAGATCCGAGGCGGTCAGCGGGTCACCGACCAGAACGCCGAGGATAAGTATCAGGCGCTCGAGAAGTTTGGTCGAGATTTGGTCGAAGCGGCCCGGACCGGCAAGATGGACCCCGTGATCGGTCGCGACTCGGAAGTCCGACGGGTGGTCCAGGTCCTTTCCCGACGGACCAAGAACAACCCCGTCCTGATCGGCGAGCCGGGCGTCGGCAAGACGGCGATCGTCGAAGGCTTGGCCCAGCGGATCGTCTCGGGCGACGTCCCCGAGTCGCTCCGCGACCGCAAGCTGATCGCGCTCGACATGGGGGCCTTGATCGCCGGGACCAAGTTCCGAGGCGAGTTCGAGGATCGGCTCAAGGCGGTCCTCAAGGAGGTCACGTCGAGCGAAGGGCGGATCATCCTTTTCATCGACGAGTTGCACACCATCGTCGGCGCGGGCAAGACCGAAGGGTCGATGGACGCGGGGAACTTGCTTAAGCCCGCCCTCGCCCGGGGGGAACTCCGCTGCATCGGCGCCACCACGCTCGACGAGTACCGCGAGAACATCGAAAAGGATGCCGCGCTCGAGCGCCGGTTCCAGCCCGTCCATGTGGCCGAGCCGAGCGTCGAGGACACCGTGGCCATCCTCCGAGGTCTCAAGGAAAAGTACGAAGTCCACCACAAGGTCAAGATCCGCGACTCGGCCCTTGTCGCCGCCGCCAAGCTCGCCTCCCGTTACATCACCGACCGCTTTTTGCCCGACAAGGCGATCGACCTGATGGACGAGGCGTCGAGCCGACTCGCGATGGAGCTGCAATCCGTCCCCACCGAGATCGACGTCCTCCAGCGCAGGCTCTTGCAGCTCCAACTCGCCCAGCGGATGCTCCGTGCCGAGACCGAGGAGCACGCTGTCGACCGCCTCCACGAGGTCGAGGACCAGATCGCCGACGTCGAGAAGGAGCTGCAAGACCTCCGAGGGCAGTGGGAGGTCGAGAAGCTCGGCCAGCGGAACATCCACACCCTCCGCGAAGACCTTGAAGCGGTGAAATCCTCGTTCAAGCTCGCGATGGACAATTTGCAGCAGAAGCAGATGCGCGGCGAAGTCCCCCGCGAGGACGATTACCAGGCATTGGCCCAGAAGGACGCCGAGCGGAAGCGGCTCGAAGAACAGATCGCGCAGGTCGAAGCCTTGGGGGACAGTGGGCCGAAGGAAGGCCGACGCCTGCTCAAGAAAGAGGTCGACCCCGAGGAGATCGCCGAGGTCGTCAGCCAGTGGACCGGCATCCCCGTCGCCAAGATGCTCACCACCGAGCGCGAGAAGCTGGTGAAGCTCGAAGACCAGATCCACCTCCGGATGGTCGGCCAGGACGAGGCGGTCGCCGCCGTCGCCAACGCCGTCCGACGGAGCCGGGCCGGGCTGCAAGACCCGAACCGACCGATCGGGTCGTTCTTGTTCCTCGGCCCGACCGGCGTCGGCAAGACCGAGCTGGCCAAGGCCCTGGCCGAGTTCTTGTTCGACAGCGACTCGGCGATGGTCCGGCTCGACATGAGCGAGTTCGGCGAGCGGCACAACGTCGCCCGGCTCATCGGCGCCCCTCCGGGCTACGTCGGCTATGAAGAAGGCGGTCGCCTCACCGAAGCGGTCCGCCGCCGCCCGTACTCGGTGATCTTGCTCGACGAGATCGAGAAAGCCCACCGCGACGTCTTCAACGTCTTGTTGCAAGTCCTCGACGACGGGCGGTTGACCGACGGCCAGGGGCGGACGGTCGACTTCCGGAACAGTGTGATCATCATGACCTCGAACCTCGGGAGCCAGCAGATCGCCAACCTCGCCGAGTCGGGGGATCAGGACCGGATGAAGGCCGCCGTCAACAACGTCCTCCGCGCCGAGTTCTTGCCCGAGTTCCTCAACCGGATCGACGACACGATCATCTTCCGCCCCTTGGGGATGGATCAACTGACCAAGATCGTCGATATCCAACTCAAGCGACTGGAAGCCCAACTGACCGAGGCTGGGTTGGTCGTGTCCGTGACCGACGACGCCAAGCGGGAACTCGCCGACGAGGGGTTCGACCCGGCGTATGGCGCCCGGCCGCTCAAGCGGATCATCCAGCAGCGGTTGGCCAACCCCTTGGCGACGGCCTTGCTTGACGGTCGGCTCGCCAACGGGAGCGGGACGGCGGTCGGCTCGGGCCAGAACTCCCGGGTCACGATCGACTGGGACGGCGACGAATTCACCTTCTTGCCTTCGACCCAACCCGAAGCCGCCGACACCGGGTCGAGGTAAGGTCTTCGACGAGACCGCACCGAGCCGACCGCTTCGCGGAGCGGTCGGCTTGGCGTTCGGGCACATCATGTGCGATATTTGTCGAGGGTTGTCGAGTCGCCGACGGATTGCATGGGGGTTCTCCGAATGATGCGCTTTAGTGGCTCGGTTCGCGTTTGGTTGGGTCTGGCCGCTTCGAGTCTGTGGATCGGATCGACCTCGACCGAAGCCCTGGCCCAATTTCCGGTCGCTTCGGGGCCGCCGATGGTGGTGGCCTCGCCGATCATCACCTCGTCGTCGCCCGTCGTCGTCGGCCCGGGGGTTACTTACGCCAACCCTCTGTTCAGCCAGGCCCGGCGGTCGGCCCGGACGGCGAACCGCTATACCGTGGCCCGGCCGGTCTACGCGGGTCGGCCCGGGGTGACGTTCGCCCCTTATTCGGATTATTATTTCCCCAGGGTCATCGGGGCCAGGGAGACGGTCTACACCGCAAGTCCCGGGGCCCCGGCCCCGGTCGGCTATCGCGCCTTCGCCCGACCGAACGCCTACCCGGTCTTCCCCCGCTGATGCTCGAATCCAACCGACCCGGGGCGGGGCCAAAACCTCCGCTCCGGATGATCGAGGCGTACAAGCAAGGCTGGCCCCGGGTCGCCGTCGACGCCATGATCCGCCGCAAGCTCCAAACCGGCTTGCACCAGATTTACGCCCAAGGCTTGCCTACCCTTCGAGCCTCGATCGACCATGAACCGGGCGGGACATTATTCCTGGCGAACCATTCGTGCTGGTGGGATTTGTTCCTGGTCCACTTCTTGAACGAGTCAATCCCGGTCGACGGTTACGGGATGATGGAGCACTTCAACATGGTCCGGTTCGGCTTCTTCCGCCGGATCGGAGCCTTTTCCGTCGACCGGACCGATCCCGCCTCGGTCCGGGCTTCGCTCGAATACGCGGCGGGGTTACTCAGGGCGCCGAGGTCGGGGGTCTGGTTGTTCCCCCAAGGTAAGATCGAGTCGAACGAAGCTCGACCGCTCAAGTTCCAGACCGGGGTCCGGGCCTTGGTCCGCCGCTCGGGTCGGGTCCGGGTCGTCCCTGTCGCGTTCCGCTACGACTTCTGGCAAGACGAGCACCCCGAAGCTTTCGTCCGGTTCGGCGACCCAAGCTGGGTCGACCGCCCCGACCTCCCGACCTTGATCCCCACCTTCGAAGCCCGGATGACCCACGAGCTCGACACTCTTCGAGCCGAGTCGATGACCCAGGACGCCGCTCGGTTCGAGTCGATGATGCAAGGCAAGCGCTCGATCAGCGAAAACTACGCCCGACTCCGAGCCCGGTTCAGAGGCCCCACCCCCGGCGCCCCGACCTGATCGATGGTGGTCGCCGATCAGTCCGAATTGGTATGCTCCAACCTGGGCGGGATCAAGATTCTCCAAAGAGGGGCCACAAACCCGGTTAGCCCGCCCCCGATTTTACGATACTGTTAATGCCTGACCTCGCAACGAGATCGGGCGAAATTGGGTTCGTTTCGTAGTTCACCGTCTTGACTCGACATCGGGGGCGATGGGGCGACCATGCGGGGTGAGCGTTGGTCCTTGGGTTTGATCCTGGCGGCGATCTTCGGGGTCTTGGCGATCCGCGCCGACCAGCCGATCGTGGAAAACTACGTCGGTCGCCAGATCCCTACGGCGATGGTCGCCCGCAACCTCGATCGTGGGTCGGGCTTCCTTCATCCCACGCTCGATACAGGGCCGTTTCCCAACCTTTTCCTGGTCGAGCCGCCGATCTATGCCCAACTGGTGGCTTGGGTTCGGTCGGGGATTGGGTTCGTTTGGGAAAGGTCGGGCGAGTCCTCCGTTGGGTTCGTTTGGGAAGTGTCGGGGCGGCTCACCTCGGCCGTGCTGACGACGCTGGGGGCCTGGAGTTTTTACGGGCTGGTCCGTCGCCGGGAAGGTCCAAAGGTCGCCTTAGTCGCGTTGGCTTCGTTCGGGATCTTCCCCGTGACGCTTCGCTATGGTCGGGCGTTCCAGCCCGACGCGGCGATGCTTGGGTTCGTTTTGGCGGGGATGCGGGGTTGGGATGAGTACCAGGCCGGGGGGCATCGGCGGTGGGCCTGGCTCGGCGGGTTGACGCTGGCGGTCGGGTTGGCGATCAAGATCACGTCGGCCTGGGTCTTGATTCCGTTCTTCTTGGTCGTGACACGGTTGCCCGTTCGCTCCCGGATTGGGTTCGTTTTGGCGATGGTGTCGCCCGCAGTCGCCTGGTATCTCCACGCCTGGGGTGAAGCGTATTCCATGTCGGCGGCGGAAGGGTCGTTGGCCCCGTCCGACAACGCGGCGATCTGGTTCCGCTCCTTTTCGCCCGACAATTGGCTTCGTTTCGCCACGGGGGAGGCGGTCGCCCGCAACCTCTTAGTCCGCGCATTCACGCCGATTGGGTTCGTTCTGGCCCTGGTCGGTTTTGGCTTCGTTCGGGCGAAGTCGGCGGGCGACCGGCTTTGGCCGGGCTGGGGCGTCGGGTGCGGGTTGGCGATCCTCGCCTTGGCCGCTAAGTGGCACCACGGATACTACTGGCTGGTGGTCGCCCCATTGGCGGCGCTGGGGGTCGCCCGGGCGCTGGTGGCGATCGGATCGTCCGGGCGCCGAGGTCGAATCGTCGCCGCAGTTTTGGGTGTCTCGCTGGTTGGGTTGGGAGGACGACAAGCCGCCTCGACCTGGCGAGACCCTTCGGAGTGGGGACCGATCCGGGAGTCGGCGGATTGGGTGGCGTCGTTCCTCCCAGCCAATGTCCTTCTGATCGCACCCGAGGCGGTCCTTTATTACGCCGACCGCCGAGGGTTTCGCCTCGAATTCAGCCCCGAGGCGATTCGTCGGGCGTCGGGCGAGTGGGGAGCACCGATCGCGCTCGACCGGGCATCCGTCGATCCGATGACCTTGGTCGACTTCTACGCGAAACAGCCCGGCGAGTTGAGGCCCTGGTTCGTCGCCGACGTCGGTTCGGCGATCGGCGATGAGCGGCGAACGGCCTGGCGAGCCGCGTTGCGACGACGACCCAACACTCGAATCATCGTCGATAAGCCGACGTTGATCCTCGCCCAGATTGTTGAACCCGTTTTGATTTTCGAGAGTGGCAGTCGAGCCGAATCCCAAGAACTTTTCTCAGGATCACACCCCCATGTCATCGACCGAACAAGCTCGGCGCAAGGCCATCACGGTCCTTGATCTCAGCCGATGGAAATCGCTCGGGCGGAAGATCAGCATGCTGACCGCCTACGACCACACGATGGCCCGGTTGCTCGACGCCGCCGGGGTCGACTGCCTGCTCGTGGGCGACTCGCTCGGGATGGTGGTCCAAGGGAAGACGAGCACCCTGGGCGTGACCCTGGACCAGATGATCTACCACACCGAGATGGTCGCCCGGGGGGCGGAGTTCGCCTTGGTCGTGGCGGACCTCCCGTTCGGGAGCTACCACGCTTCGCCCGAGCAAGCCGTCACTTCGAGCACCCGGTTCTTGAAGGAAACCCAGTGCCAGGCGGTGAAGCTCGAAGGGGGCCGGCGGATGGCCAAGACGATCCGGGCCGTGGTCGACGCCGACATCCCGGTGATGGGGCATGTCGGCCTGACCCCGCAGTCGATCCGCCGCTTCGGCGGTTTCAAGGTCCAGCGCGACGGCGACCAGATCCTCGACGACGCCCGAGCCGTGGCCGAGGCCGGGGCATTCGCCGTCGTCCTCGAATGCGTTCCCGCCGAGGTCGCCGCCCGGGTGACCCGAGAACTCGGGATTGCCACCATCGGCATCGGCGCGGGGGCGGAGTGTGACGGCCAGGTCCTCGTCACCCCCGACCTTCTTGGTTTGTACGATGGCTTCAAACCCAAATTCGTCCGACGTTACGCCGATCTGGGCGAACAAGTCAAACAAGCGGCCCAATCTTACGTCGCCGACGTCCAAAACGGCCGGTTTCCCAATCCAACTGAGAGCTTCCAATAATCACCGAGTCGCCACCATGACCGCCACCGAACTGACCCGCAAGCGCTGTGTTCCCTGTGAAGGGGGAATCCCTTCGCTCGACCGCGAGGCCGTCGATCTGCTCATGCCGCAGGTTCCCGGATGGGTGGCGACCGAAGGGGGCCGAGCGATTCGCCGCGAGTGGACGGCCAAGAACTTCAACGCCGCGATCCGGTTCTTCGACGACGTTGCCGCCCTGGCCGAGGACGAGGGGCACCACCCCGACCTCCACCTGACCGGCTACCGCCAGGTGGCCATCGAGCTGACTACGCATGCCGTCGCAGGTTTGACCGAGAACGACTTCATCCTGGCCGCCAAGATCGACGCCATCCCGTTCGAGGTCAAGAAGCCCAAGCCAGCCAATCCTTGACCGCGACGTCGGGGTTTGCAATCCTCGGCCATTGCCCGAGGACGATTTCTTGGGCGACTTCGGTCCAGTTCGGCCGGTTTTGTCGCTTGACTCCGAAGATCACTCTCCATTTCTTTCACTTCGGTTCAAGCTTCAAGGAGATTCCCATGGTGAAACGTCGTCAATCGTTTTGGATGCTCGGTTTCCTGTCGGTGGCGCTATTGAGCCCCGTCGCGGCCCAGGCTCAAGGTCGAGGCGGCAACATGGCCAGCCCCGCCTTGATGGGTAACCCCGCCGTCCAGAAAGAGTTGAAGCTGTCCGACGAGCAGATCGGGAAGGCCAAGAGTTTCGCCGAAGAGTTCCGCACCGCGGGCCAGGAGTTGATGTCGCAGCTCGAAGGGCTTGAAGGCGAAGACAGGTACAAGAAGCAGCAAGAGCTGAATAAGTCGCACAATGCTTCGGGGATGAAGGACGTGGAAGCGATGCTCAAACCCGAGCAAACCAAGCGGTTCAAGCAGGTCGTCTTCCAGGCCCGAGGCGTCGACAACCTGTCCGACCCCGAGATTGCCAAGTCGCTCAAGGTCACCGACGAGCAAGCCGAAAAGGTCAAGGCTTTGATCGACGATCAGCGGTCCCAGTACCGCGAAGCGATGCAGGAGAGCAACGGCGACCGCCAGGCCGCCGGCGAAAAGTTCTTGGTCATCCGCAAAGAAACCAACGCCAAGGCGATGGCCTTGATGAGCACCGACCAGAAGATGATGTACAAAGAGATGGCCGGTGAGCCGTTCGAGTTCCCGGCGGTGGGCCGACCGGCACGCTGAGAATCGCCCGGCTCGGAGTAATTCCTCGGGCTTGGCCTGCGATTTGAACAACCAACATGGGTCGCTCCGACGCACGTCGGCGCGACCCATTCGCGTTCTCCGATCCGATGACACGGGAATCACATCAAGGGGCGGTCATGCGTCTTCACTCGACGGGTTTGCTGGCGGTCGGCCTGGCGCTGGCGGTCGGCTCGATCAAGGTCCAGGCGCAGGAAGGGCTTCGCGGCCCGGGCGCGGCCATCGGCGGATTTCACCTGATCATGATGCCCGCGATCCAGCGCGAGCTTGGCCTCGACGAAAGCCAGGCGGCCAGGGCCAAGGGCGTGGCCGACCGGATGAACGCCCGGTTCGGCCAGGACATGAGCAAGCTCAAAGGCTTGGGCGCCGACGAGAAGATGAAGCGGGTCGTCACGCTGGCCGGCCCCCACTACGACGAGGGGATGAAGCAGCTCCGGTCGTTCTTGAAGCCGGCGCAGGTAGACCGATTCGACCAGATCCTCTTCCAGCAGCGAGGGCCGATGGCGATGCTCGAACCGAAGATCGCCCAGACGCTCCAGATCAACAACGAGCAAGCCCAGAAGGTCGCGACGCTCGTCGCCGAAGCCCAGAACCAGCAAAAAGCCGCGATGGATGCCGAGGGGAAAGGGAGCAAAACCGCCAGGATCAAGGTGGAGTCGATCGCCAACGACGCCAACGAGCAGGCCGCCGCCCTCCTCTCCCCCGAGCAAAAGCGGACCTGGGCCCGCCTGGTCGGACCGCCCTTCCGCCCCGACCTCGGCGGAGGCGCCCCCGGCGCGGCTGGCGAACCGAGCGAGCCGCCGGCGAAACCCTGACCTATCGATCCGATCAAGAACCGAGCCACCCGAACAGCCGATTGATCAGGCTCCGTCGCTTCGAAGAAGGCGACGGTGTTGCTCCTTCGGTCACGGGCTGGGAAGGATCGGCCTCGGGCAGTTGCGAGGTCGAAGGATCGGGCGGGGCGCTTTGCAGTCGGACGGTCGGGTCGCGAGGGGCGACCGTGGCCGCGACGGGGTTTTCTCGGAGCCTGGTCAGGTGCGCGAGCAAGGGCGGGGCTTCGGGGTTGCCCAGGCGGTCGGACATCGGGCGAGGCGTCGGCGAGGTCCGGAGGTCGCCGAGGTAAGCGAGCATTGCCGCCTTGTGGGGGCGGGTGTCGTTGAGGAGGTAGTGAACCCAGGCCCAGGATTCTCGGTAGTCGCGGGGGGTCATCTCGCGGACGGATCGGAGCGACTCCAGCCGCCGCAAGTCGGGCGACCAGCCCGCCGCCAGGTCGAGAGGCAAGTGGTTCATGTGTTCGGGGTTGATCCCCGGGGCTAGGCCGCCGCCTTCGAAGTATTCGGCCAAGCCTTCGTCGAGCCAGAGCGGCATGTCGCCCACGGCAACGTGGAGCAAGGCGTGAGTCGCCTCGTGGCGAACGTCTTCCTCGGTCCGGTCGCCGAGAAAGGTGTAGACCACCCGTTGACGACCGTTGGCCAGGAAGAAAGCCCGACGCTTCGGGAGGTCCGGGTAGTAGAACTGGAGGAAGTGGTCGAACGCCTGGCGATCGTCGAGGAGGTAGATCTCGACCGGCTGGTCGCCCGCCTCGACCTTGAGGCCCAAGGTGTCGCCGATCTGGGTTTCCAGGGCGTTCAACTGGCGGATCACCGGGGCGTCGGGTTCGAGCCGGGCGTTGGTGCAGACCAAGAAGCAGCCGGATCGGGTCTGGAACCCGGTGGGGACTAAAGCCTTGCCCCGGTCGAGGCCCATCGTCGCGCAGCCGAGCCATTGGGTCGACCCGAGGGCGACGAGGGCGACCTTGGCGAGCAGGCTGAGGGTTCGGGTTGAGCGGTCGGTCCGGTCCATCGGTCCCCTTCGGCTCGAAAGGCGCTGGGTTGGCGGGCGATCAGGACAATGGCCGGCCTCGCCTGCGGTTCTTCTCTTCCTTGAAGTCGATGAGCCGGTCGATCCTCCGCCAAATTCCCTTCCAATCGTTCCGGGCGGTCAGGCCCCAGGGCAGGTACGCCCTCAAGAACCGGAGCGAGTCAGTCCGGGTCCGGCCGGGGACGTCGCAGAGGCTGATCTGGAGCCGGGCCAGGTTCTGGAGCCGACGCCCTTCCGGGAGCGGGTGGATCAACTGGACCCCGACCAGGTCGATCAGGCTGAGGCTCGGTTCCTCGGCCGAAGGGTCGCCGAGGATCAGGATATTGGCCGCCTTCAAGTCCCGGTGCGAGATCGACCGGTCGTGGAGCGTCCGGAGGGTCCGGGCCAGTGCCAAAGTCAGTCCTTCGATCTGCCTCCGGCGATCCCGGCACGACGCGAGCGGCAAGACCTCGCGGACGTGGTCGCCAAGAGTGATCGACGGCTCGGCTTTGACCTGGACGAGGTACTCGAGGGGCGACCCGAGCCAGCCGAACATCCCCTTGGGGTTGACCACGAGGTAGGCCAGGTTGTCGGGGGTGCTGATCCCCCGGCTTTTCAAATGCTGGCCCGCCTGCCAAGCTCTAGCCCCCCGAGAAGTCCTGACCCAGTTGAGCAGCCCTTCGAGCGGCTTCTTGGCGTTGAACCGCTTGTAGATGACCACCGTCGGGCGCCCTTTGACGAGCAAGGTCGTCTCGGCGACCAGCGCGGTCCGGGAATCTTTGAGGATCACCGTCCCATCGGCCTGAATCGGTGCTTCGGGGTCGTTGAGCAAGCCCCGGACGCTTGAAGGGTCGAGATCGCGCGAAGCGATCACCCGAGCTTCGCGGGTCTGGTCGCGGAAGAAGTATTTGTTCCGACCCCAGCACCGCCGCCCCCATCGCCTCCACAATCGCTCGGCCCAGACCCGGGTCGACTTCTCGATCGCCCGGGCCAGGATTCTCGGGTTGGGAGCGCCCACCTCACGTCGGGCCTTGAGGTAGGCTTTGAGGAACCGGTAGCGGTCCGAGCGGTTGCACCGGCTCCAGAAGTAGTGGTTCAGGAGCGCGAGGTTCTCTCGGACGTCACCCCAGCCGAGGTTCCGGATCTGGCGGAGGGCGTCGAGGTCGATCACCGCCAGGCGGAGCGAGTCGTCCGGGCCGATGTGGAGCAGCAAGTTGCCGGGGTGGAAGTCCTGGTGGACGAACCCGGCGTCGTGGAGCCTGGCGGTCAGGTCGGCCAGGGTCCGGGCCAGGTCTCGTCGGAGTCTCCCTTGGCGATCCTCGGGCATCAACGGCAACCGACGCTCGACGAATTCATCGAGCGGCAAGGTGTCGGGGATCTCCTTGGTGACCAGGAAGTTTTCCAGAAGGAGCTTGTTGACCCGACGCTCGCCCAAAGCGACCGGCGTGATCGTTGGGACTCCGATCGCTTCAAGCTTCGCGGCACGCCGGCCTTCGTTCCGCCCTTTGCCGCTCCGGAACCATTGCCGGGCCTTGGCCCGGAAGTTGGGCACGAGGAAGTGCTTGACGTAGACCGAGCCTTCGGCCAGGTCCGCCCGGTAGACGACCCGGTGCGGACCGCGTTTGACGGTGGTCAACCGGCCGGACTTCTTCCACTCGTCGAGCTTGAGGCGGCCGTCCTTGAGGAGTGCGCTCGACCAGTCGGCCCGGACCCACCAGCCGGTGTCGTCGGCCTTCGACCATCGCCACGCCGGGGGGCAAAACACGCCGCCAACCGTGTCGTCGACGCCAAGCCTTTCCGCCGGGGCGAGGGGTTGTTCGAGGTCGGGCATGGGGGTCATCCTCAAGCCTTGGTCGCAGGGTCGAAGGGGGAAAAACCCTTCGGCCCCTTGGTCGTCTCGAACGCTCCGGACCGGGCCTCGCGGCGTCGTCGTCCGAATCGAACCGGGCTAGCGAACTTCGGTCGGCGGGGCCATCGTCGAGTCGTATTACGGTAGGGGGTTCGATCCGAAACCGATCATGCCCAAGTTTAGTTATCGGTCAAGAAAAGCATTTTAATCAACGATCGAGATTCGCCGGGGTCTTTGGTCGGCGGGAAAGCTGCCCAAACCGGCGAGTCGGACCGGACCCGATCGGTCGAGCGCCGGCGACGGCGGCCACGAAGCTGGGCGACCAGGCCGACACGGAATGGCGAGTTTCCACCGAGGTCCGGGCCGCCCGCCCCAGCTCTTGGCGGAGTTCGGGTTCCTCGACCAACGTCTGGATCGCCTCGACCCACTCGTCGGAGTTGCGAGGGAGGAACCCGTCGATCCCGGGGCGCACGAGGCCGCGATGGACGCCGACGGGGTTGGCCACGACGGGGAGTCCCGCCGCCTGATATTGAAGGACTTTCAAGCCGCATTTGCCCCGACTCCAGAGGTCGTCGGGCACCCAGCTAATCCCGAGATCTCCGCCTGCCACGTCGGCGTTCTCCGAGGCTTCGGACCACTGGACGCCCACGACCCGGAGCGCCTGGAAGCGGAGGAAGCGGTCGCAGATCATCCGGAGCCGGACCTCGGGGATCTCCAGGCCGACCCGTTCCCAGAGCGGTCGCTGCTGGTCAAGCCCGGCCATCGTGCTCCTCGACCCGATCCAGACCAGGTCGATCCCGGGCTTCGAGGCAGGCCGGGGCGTCGGCCTCGCCGAGTCGGTCTCGACGCAGGTGGGGATCACCCGGACCTGATCGGAGCTTGCCCCGGCTTCGAGGGCACAACCGCCCAGGAAGTCGTTGCCGGCTAGCACGACATCGGCCACCTGGACGGTTCGCTTGAACCGTTCTCGGCGTCGTCTGTGATGGGGACCACGTCGGTCGTACGAGTCGCGGTAGAGAACCGCGTCGTCGAAGTCGAAGATCAGCCGCTTGCTCCGCCGACGGAGTTCGCCGATCTGCCAGGCTGGGAGCAACTTGCGCTGGAGGATGACGCAATCGAAATCGGCGGATCGGGCGAACTGTGCCATGCGAGAGAACAGGCCGGGCGCCAGCGGTTCGATCGTCAGCGACCACCCCGAAGCCTCCAGCGCCCGCTCGAACGCCGAAATCCGGTATCGGCAGCAAACATGATCCCGCGCTTCCACCAGCGCCAGTACCTTCATCCCGTCCTCCTTGACGGCCGAGCAATCCTCAAAGCGACTCAACGGGCCAGCCTTCGATCGTCCCTGGGCCGACCCGATGCGCGGGGGATCATACCAGATTCTCCAAGCCCCACCAGTGGGATTTGGCCCCTCACCGAATTCCCAATCGGGAACCGGATTCGGTCGGTAGTCATCTATTATAATAAGATAACCTCGCCCATCTGGACACCTCAGCTAGTGAGTGATCATGGCGACAAATGACTTCCCGCCAATCTCTCTTCACGAAGGCCGGAGTTTCTCGATGAAGCGCTATCGAATCTTCATCTTGATCCTGCTGTTGGGGACCGTAGCCATCGCGGGGTCGGTCGGAAGTGCCCGGATCGGAACTCGAAGCGATTCCCCATTGGGCCGGATCAATACTCCCGGGTCACGCCCCAAGCCCCCCACAAGCCCGATGGACGATCTGGATTACCATGTGCAGGAGCGGATGCAAACCTCCGAAGGTTTCGGGATGTCACGGATGTTGGGATTGGAGCACATCCGACAGATTCCTTCCCACTCAGACTCGGCGAGCGATGAGGAGCAAGCGGTGATCGCCGAACTCGAACGGCAGGGCTGGACTGTGGGCTTATCTCTAGGAAGTCGCGGCCTTCTCGAGATGCCGATCAGCAAGACAGAATGGGACGCAAGGAGAAAAACCGGTCCGCATGTAAAACGTGAACCGATCGAAGAACCTGTCCTGATTTCCGGCCACGCCAAGCCTGAGGGAATGCCGGGACCTTTCGACCTTTGGGAGATCGGCAAAAAAGCGCTGCTCGCTTCGACGACAAGCGATCGGTACGAGTCATCCATCGGTCGCTGGAAAGTTGATGCTCGACTTGTCCGCGCAACCCGAGAATCTTGCTTGAAGTGCCACTCGACCGAGGAGGCGGGCTACAACGGCTTTCCTGAACCGAATGCCAACACTAAACTAAAGCTCGGCGACGCCCTCGGCGTGGTTATCTATGTCTATGCTCGGAACCCGAAGTGAATAGTCGCGACCGTGATTGATGTTGACGAAGATTCGACTTTTGATGGCGCATTGCACTTCGCGGCGAGTCGGGGGAATATCGCCCGGGTCGAGCGGTTGATCGGCGAAGGGGCCGACATCGACGAGTTCGACGAACTGGCCTGGACGCCATTGCACCATGCGGTCAAGGAAGAACAGGTCGAGATGGTGATCTGGCTTCTTGACCAAGGAGCGGATGTCAACGCTCACCTCGAATCGAAGATCGGCGAGACGCCCCTGGGCAAGGTGGCCCAAACTTGCTCGCTCCGGATGGCCGAAGTCCTCGTCCGGGCGGGGGCCAACCCGACGATCCCTGGGTGGATGGGAATCACGGCGCTCGATCGAGCGAAGGAGCGAAAACGAGGCGATGGCCCTCGGGTGTTCGCCCTGCTTTCCCGGGCCGCTAGGCGGTTATGGTCCTGATCTGGATGGGTCACGAAGCTCAAGGTTGAGAGCGGTCGCCGCGTCGAGCGACCATGCTCCGCGAAAAACACACAAACAGTTCAACAAAAATTAATTTGACTCTAAAACCAGAATTCTTAATCTGAGCAAGCGAATCGCTCACGATGATCGGTCGTGGAAGCGATTCGACGTTCATTCGCCGATTCGACCCGCTTGAATCCATTTGGGGTGGGTCGCCGGTTTTCCTCGATCCCTGGTGGGTCCACCCGAGGCGAGGAGTTGAACGAAAATCCCGATTTCTCTACCGAATGGAGAGCAACCATGACTCGTTTCCGGATGATGGCGATCGTCTTCCTGGGTGTGGCCACGGCGATCAGTTCCAGCCCGATAAGGGCCGACGCCGCGTTCAATGTCAACCTGCTGACCAACGGGAACGCCGAGTCCGGCACGTTGGTCTCGAACGTCGGCGGCTTCGACGTCTATTCGACCCCCGGTTGGACGAACGTCGCGGGCAACTTCGAAGCGGAAACCTATGCCGGGGGCACGCCTCCGAACATCAACCCGGCTTCGCCCGGCCCGGACAACCGAGGCGCCCTGTTGTTCTACGGCGGTAACGCCGCCCTCACGGTCGCGACGCAGACCCTCAACGTGTCCGACGTCGCCTCGACGATCGATGCCGGGATCGCCCGCGTCAATCTTTCGGGGTTCTTCGGGGGATTCGCCGACCAGGACGACAACGCGAGGCTCTCGTTGACCTTCCTCGGCGCCAACGGCAACTTCCTCGGTGCCGACACGATCGGCGGAGTCCTGGCCGCCGACCGAAACAACATCTCGGGCTTGCTGTTTCGATCGTCGAGCGACCTCTTGATGACCGGGACCCGGACGATCCAGGCTACCTTGACCTTCACTCGCTTCGCCGGGACATTCAACAACGGCGCCGCGGACAACCTCGACGTCAACGTGACGGTCGTCCCCGAACCCGCGTCGCTCTTGCTCAGCGGCATCCCCGCCGCGCTCGGCCTGATCTGGGCCGCTCGCCGCCGGAAGTCCGTCCGCTAATCTTCCTCCCCTCCAGGCCCCTCGAATCTGCCGGGCCTCGCCGAGCACCCGCCCGGCGAGGCCTCATCGCTCGCGACTTCTCCGCCTCGAATCACTGGCTTCGCGAGTTGATCGAGGGCCAATCGCCGAAGAAGCCCCGATGCTTGGCCTCGAAGTCGGGTCGGGTCGTTGCCTCGTCGCGGTTCATGGTTCGTCGTGCTTGGAGGGCGGTTCGCCGACCGTCGGGTCAAGTTCAGAGACCATGTTCGCCGATGGAGCGACGGTGCGGAACTCGGGCCAAGCCCGGTTCAGACCTCGATCCGGTTTGCCTCGACGCAAATCGGCCTCGGGTGGGATATTCGGATTGTGGCCTTTGGGGGCTCGTGTTAAAAGCCCCGCATCCCGACCTTCGGCGGTTGCCCTCGATGGATTTCGAGGCGGATCGTCGAGGGGTGGCATGGAGGCCTCGGGCCACTCCGTCCTCGGCGCCAGACGACCATGAAGAATTTCGTCCGACTTCTGCGATTCGCCTGGCCTTATCGGCTCCGGTTCGCGCTCTCGATCGCCTGCGCCGCGATGGTCGCCCTGTTCTACGGGGGCAACATCGGCGCGGTTTATCCTTTGCTTCAGATCCTGATCCGCTCGGCAAACTGCCAAGTCTGGGTGGCCGAGCAGATCGACACGACCCGGACCGAAAGCCAGGCGCTTTCCGCCCGGATCGAGGAGTTGACGGCGATCGGCGACCTCGGCGTCGACATGAAACGGAAAGAGGCTCGCAAGGACCAGGCGTCGGACTTCTTCGAAAAAGCCTCCGAAGCCGTCCGCAAGCTCAGGCAAGCTCAGGCGGAAGAGGCAGGTCAGGTCGTCGACCCCAACAAACCGGCCGGGAAGCGGAATCTGGTCGAAGAACTCGCCCGCAAGAAAAACCTCGACGGTCCCAAAGAACGTGCCCTCCAGGTGGCCAAGGCTCGGTTTGATGAGGCGGATCTCGCCCTCAAGTCGGCCAAGGCCGGGCAGTATTCCGAGCTGGGCTACCGGAAGAGTCGGCTCGAATGGGACTTGAAGAAGTCGGACTGGTGGAACTACTCCTACCGCAAGATCGAGCCGTTCGCGACCCGATACCTGCCCGACAACGGCTTTCGGACGCTGGTCCTCCTGCTCGGCCTGGTGATGGTCGGGATCGCGCTCAAGGGGTTTTTCCTGTTCGTCCAGGAAGTCCTGGTCAGCGACCTGACGCAGTTGACATTGTTCGACATCCGCAACCTGTTCTACCGGCGGACGATGGCGCTCGACCTCGCCAGCTTCAACGACCAGGGATCTGCCGAGTTACTGGCCCGGTTCACCAACGACATGGATTCGCTCCACCAGGGTTTGATGACGATCATGGGCCGGGTGATCCGCGAGCCCCTGCGGATCATCAGTTGCCTCACCGCCGCGATGTGGCTCAACTGGCGGTTGACCTGCCTGGCGCTGGTCCTGGTGCCCGTTTCCGGGTTTTGCACGCACAAGGCGGGCAAAATCATGAAGCGGGCGGTCCGGCGGTCGTTGGAGAGCATGTCGAACATCTACAAGATCTTGCAGGAGAGCTTGCAGGGGATCAAGGTCGTCAAGGCGTTCACGATGGAGCGGTATGAGCGCCGTCGGTTCTTCCTGGAAACCAAAAGCCTGTACAAGAAGAGCGTCCGGGTGGCGATGATCGACGCCATGTCCGACCCCGTGCTCGAAATGCTGACGATGACCACGGTGTCGATCGCACTGCTTTCGGGGTCGTACCTGGTCCTGAATCAGACCGACAGCATCAACTTCGGCTTCTTCTCGCTCCAACTGGCCTCGAAACCGTTGCAGATCGAAGACCTCCTGACCTTGTACGCGATGCTGGCGATGATCTCCGACCCGGTCCGGAAGCTGGCCAACGTCCACTCGAAGATCCAGCGGGCTTCGGCCGCCGCCGACCGGATCTGCGCCCTGATGGACCGGAAGCCCGAGGTCGCCGACAAGCCCCGGGCGATCCGCCTCCCCCGCCACCGCAAGGCCGTCGAATTCGACAACGTCGTGTTTGGCTACAACGGGCGAGAATCCGTCTTGAATGGGCTTTCGCTCGAAGTCCGCCACGGCGAGACGATCGCGCTGGTCGGCCCGAACGGGTGCGGCAAATCCACCTTGATGAACCTGATCCCCCGGTTTTGGGACGTGAAGTCGGGTTCGATCAGGGTCGATGGGGTCGACGTCCGAGACGTCCAGATCCGAAGCCTCCGGTCGCAGATCGGGATGGTGATCCAGGAAACGACCCTGTTCAACGACACTGTGGCCAACAACCTGGCCTATGGGAACCGCCACGCCAGGCGAGAGGACATCATCGCCGCCGCCAAGCGGTCGTATGCCCACTCGTTCATCATGAACCTGCCCGACGGCTACGACACGGTCCTCGGCGAGCAAGGGACCGGCCTTTCCGGTGGGCAAAGGCAGAGGATGGCGTTGGCCCGGGCGATGCTCCGCGACCCGTCGATCCTGATCCTCGACGAAGCCACTAGCGCCGTGGATATCCAGGACGAAGCCTTGATCCGCAAGGCGATCGAGGAATTCGCCCGGAACCGGACGACGTTCCTGATCACCCACAGCCTGAGCGGGCTCTCGTTCGCCGACCGGATCGTCCTGATCAACGACGGCCAGATCGAGGCCGTCGGCACCGAAGCCGAACTCCGCCGGACATCCAGCCTGTTCCGCCGCCTCCACGAGATCCAGTACCACCGCGAAAGCGCCTGACGTCGTGGGACAGTAAGGCTCTCGATCGGTTAAAGTGTCGGGATGATCTGGTGGACACTCTCCCTATTTGCCTTGGTGAACTCGTCGGAAAACCCCTCGCCGATCGTCACGGCGATCTTTCCGCCCGGGGCGTCGGTCGGCTCGACCGAGACCTGGACGATCAGTGGTCGGAACCTCGGTCGGGTCGCCTCGATCTGGGTTTCCGAGGGCGACAGTCTCGCCTTCGGGCCGATCCGGGTCGCCCCTTCGGGCCGGTCGGCTTCGGTCGAGGTCCGGGTCGGCGCCGACGCGAAACCGGGCTTCCGCGAGGTCCGGGTCGATGGCCCCGACGGGATCTCGAACCTGGCGATCGTCCGGGTCGACCCCCTGCCCCAGGTCGTCGAGGTCGAGCCGAACAACAAAGCTCCCGCCCCTTCGCAGATCATCCGGGTCGGGACGGCCGTCGCCGGCATGATCCGCCCGCTCGACGTCGACCGCTTCCGGATCGAGGGGGAACCGGGTCGGGAAGTCGCGCTCGACTGGGAAACCCGGCGGCTGGGGACGTCGATCATCCCCGTGTTGCCGATCAGCGGCCCGGGTCGGTCGGCGATCGCTCAGGCCCGGATGTCCCCCGGGGGCGACCGCGACTGCCGGGCCTCGGTGGTCATCCCCGCCGAGGGTTGGTTCGAGGTCGAGCTGCGCGACAACACCTACGGGGGCGACGACCGGGCCAGATACCGCCTCCGGGTCGACCCCGCCCCACAGGTTCCGACCAACTTCGGCCACTCACCCCGGACCGGCGAAATCGCCGAGCCGATCGACCAGCCTCGGGGCCAGCCCTGGCCGGTCGCGGTCGGGCCGAACGGGATAACGATCCTCGGCAAGCTCGGCCAAGGCGGCGAGGTCGACCGCTTCCGGGTCGAGGCGAAGGCCGGTGACCGGTTTCGGGCCCGGGTCGAAGCCTCGGCGCTTGGCTCGCCGCTCGACTCGGTGGTGACGGTCCTCGGCCCCCGAGGCGAGAGCCTAGGCGAGAACGACGACCGCAAGCCCGACCCTCCCATCGTCCCTCCGTCGACGATCGACGGCTCGGCGTCGACCGACTCGACGCTCGACCTTGAGATCAAGGAAGACGGCCCGATCACGGTCGAACTCGCCGACCGCTTCGGCTTCGGCGGCCCCGAATCCACCTACCGACTTGAGCTTGGCCCGCCTCGCGACGACTTCGCGGTTTATCTCATCGCCAGCCCCACTTTGTCCGACCCGGCGCTCGACGCTCGGGTCCTGGCCGACCCCGACTCGGCCGACCCTTCGCTGTTCGGCCCCGGTCGATTCGGGGCGTACAACTTGGAGGCCGGGACCACGACCCCGGTCCACTTCCTGGTCGTCCCCCAAGGGCGGCCGGGGTTGATCGAGGTCCGCGCCGAGGGATTGCCCGCCGGGGTGACGAGCGAGCCGGTGGTGGTCCGCCTGGCGGGCGCCCCCCGGACCCGAGGCAAGGCCGAAGTCCCCTTCGACGCCCCCCCGGTGCCCGACTCGCTCCGGCTCCGGGTCGCCGCCGACGCCGAGGCGGTCCGAGGGTCGTTCCGGGTCGTCGCCCGCCGCCGGGGCCCCGCCGGGTCGAACGTCGAGTCGACCGAACATGAGGCGTCGGCGGTGGTCGGGGTCGATGCCGCCGGTGGTCCTGGTCGGCCGGTGATCCGCCGCCTGACCACCCTACCGATCCGGGTGGTCGAACCGCCTCGGTGATGACCGGACGTGCTCATTGAATCGCGAGTCGGTGGGGTGATTCGGGTCGTCGCGGTGGTGCGGTTTTCCGCCTCGAACATGGGGTGAAACCGGGAACTCGGGCCGATGGTTTCGCCCTGGATGATCCGAGAAGAAGGAGACGACGCGAGGCAAACCTTCGACCCTTCGGGTTTTCTTGTCTTCTGGCCTCACTTTGGGGTCAAGGCGACTTGAGGTCCTGTCAATCCGCCGGCACTCGTCGGTTGGGGGTCGAATAAACCCGGCTCCACGGTCGTCAACCCTCGATGGGTCGGCGCATCCGGTCGGGCCGGATTTGGTGCTGTTGAGCGCGACAATCGGGCCGAGCGCGGCCTCGTCCAGAAAGGTCAAGCGATGATTTGGCGACACCTTTGCCTGGCCCGGGCCTTCGCGGCCTCGGGCTTCTTGTTGAGCACAACACTCGGGTTGGCGATGGCGGGCGAGCCGAGCGACCCGACCCCCGAAGCCGATACCCCGGTCGAGACCGTCAAGGTCCTCGACGCCGAGAAAGCGGGGATGCTCGCCGTCGATGTCCGAGGTTCGGGCTCGGAGAGCGTGAAAGTCATCCTCCGCAACCAGTCGGGTAAGAAGCTCAAAGTGATCCTCCCCCCCGGCCTGGTCGCCTCGAACGCGGTCGGCCAGGCTGGCGGCGGAGGCGGCGGTGCCGCTGGCGGCGGTGGCGGCTTCCAGAGTATGGGCCTGGGCTCTGCGGGCAACCAGGCCGGCGGGTTCGGCCAGTTCGCAGGCAACAAGGGCCAGGCCGGCTTCCGGTCGGTCGGGGTTTCCGCCGACACCGACGCCTCGACCGGCGCCGTGACCGTCCCGGTCGGCAAGTCGGTCGACTTCTCGATCCCCGCTGTCTGCCTCAACTTCGGCTCCCCCACGCCAACGAGCAAGAACCGGTTCCGACTGGTGGACGTCGATGACTACTCCTCCGACGCCCGCGTCCGAAAGTCGCTCCGAACCCTGGCAACCCTCGGGACCAGCCACGGAGTAGCCCAGGCCACGATGTGGCGGGTCTGCAACAATCTCTCGTTCGACGAGATGCTCACCCAGGGCGGCAAGCTGATCAACCCGTCCGAGGTGGCCCTCGCCGCCCGGTTCCTGAAGGGGATCGACTCCGGCTCCGAGTTCATTGATGTCGACTCCGCTCGGGTGTTCGTGACGGTCGCGGGCGACTCGTCCTCGGCCAAGGATGCCGCCCGGTTGTCGAAGGAACTCGACGGCCTCCGAATCCTCGGCCTGCCCGTCCGGGTTGTGGCTCGGGGCGAGGTGCCGCAAGCCTCCGCGCCGATCATCCACCTGGGTGTGACCTTGGCTTCGGGTGACTCCCACGAAACCCGAGGTAAGGTCGTGGTCCAGTCCGGCGAAGGGGTCGAATCCCTGAACTGGACGACCCTGGGCACGGCCCGCTTCGACGACCTGTCGGCGCCTCCGAGCCTCGACGCCGCGAGCCTGGCCCGCGCCATCGACCGGGCCGTCGGTTCGACCTTCGTCACGACCAAGGTTGCCCGGCGCTCGGCCAACGGGACGACCCTGGAAATTAATAACCGTCTCCCCTTCACCGTGGCCAATGTCACCGTCAAGGCGGGAGCCTCACCCGCCTCGCCGATGGTCGATGTCCTCGCCGTGGGCGTCGGCCCCGGTCGGAGCGGACAGGCTACCATCCCCGCCTCGACCGGGTCGATCGAAAAGGTCGAACTCAACGGGCTTTGATCGGGCCAAGGTGGGGGGTGCTTTCCCCCTTGAACGCCGGCGAATCCCGCCGAAGGGCCGACCGAGGACCATCCTCGTCGGCCCTTCGCCTGCGCCGATCCACGATGATTTGGAGTTTTCGGAAGGTCGATGCTTGTGCGGATTAGTTCGTCGCCGATAAACTGGGTGGAGTGGCGAACCTGCTTACGAAGAGTCCCGACGAGCTTCCTTCATCGATGGTGATCGAGCGACGCCGGGTCTATTTCGGAGGGCGAGTCCAAGGGGTGGGGTTCCGGATGACGGCCCGCCGCCTGGCCTTGGGCTTTCCTCTGGTCGGCTTCGTCAGGAATCTCGATGATGGCCGGGTCGAACTGGTCGTCGAAGGGGATTCCGCCGATGTATCGGGCTTCCTCAAAGCGATCATCAGCGAATTCGGCAACTCGATCCGCGACCAGGATGAATCGCTCGAACCTGTTGGTGTCCCTCCGTTTGCTGGTTTCTCGATTCGCTGAACCTTGATTAAACCACCGTCGGGGTGACTCGTCGCCCTCGCGAATCTTGGCCGCTTCGATCGGTTGTCTTCCCTCTTTTCCCTTCTAATCGAGCCTTCAACGCCATGAAATCCTTCACCATCGCGCTGGCGACCGCCAAAGAGGCGATCCGGCAGCCCGCCTTTTTCGTCTTGGCGGCCATCGCCGGATTTTGGCTGATCGCCTCGATCTTCGTCGCCTACTTCACGTTCGGCGAAGACATCAAGATGTACAAGGACACCGGGTTAACGACGATTTCGTTCGCCTGCTTGCTCCTGGCGCTCTTGACCGCCAGCTCGACCGTCGCCGAGGAGATTGAAGGGAAAACCGCGATCACCTTGCTCTCCAAGCCGATCAACCGCCGCCAGTTCATCTTCGGCAAGTTCCTCGGGATCGAGTTCGGGGTCGCCACGTTGTTCCTGTTCCTGGGAACCTTGTTCGCCCTCGGCGTCGCCTACAAATACTCTTATGACCTCCGGGAGACCGCCGGGACCGATGCCGCCGGGAAGCAGCTCGAGCAGGTCCTCCAGGTGCTGCCGGGCTTGATCTTGGGGTTCTTCGAGGTCACCGTCCTGACCGCCGTGAGCGTGGCGATCTCGACCCGGTTGCCGATGCTGGTGAACCTGGTGGTCTGCATCTCGATCTTCTTCCTCGGCCACCTGACGCCGGTCCTGGTCGACGTCACCGCCGGGGGCAAGACCAACGAGCTGGTCCACTTCATGGCGCAGTTGTTCGCTTTCGGCCTGCCCGAGCTCGAATTCTTCAACGCCGGCCCTTCGATCTCGACCGGGGCGATCATCCCCTGGGCGGGTTACGTTTTACCGGCTTTGGGCTACTGCGCGTTGTATAGTGGAGCGGCCTTGTTGTTCGCCTTCCTCCTGTTCGAAGATCGCGACCTCGCCTGATCGATCGATGGATACGCTCGGGTCGTCCCCTTCGACCCGAGTTGCGTCGTCCAAACCCCTTCGAAAGTGGCCAGCGGAACCCTTCGCCATGTCAGCGGTCGCGTTTGAACGGGCCAGGAAATTGTGGAGCCCTCGCCAGGGCGCGGTGGTCCAGGCTCGACTGCTCGGGGCACTTTACTCGCTCCTGATCCTGGCCATCTTCGCGCTCGGAGGGTTGCTCGCCGCGCTGGCGACGATCCCCCGGAGCGTCGGCCCGATCAGCCCGGCCCTCGACGCTAAAGCCGACGCCGACCCGGCCCCGGCGGTGGGTGTTGCGAAGGCTTTGGGGAGTCGATCCGATCGGAACTTGCCCGAGAACATGGGCTTGACCCCGATCGTGACGGCCAACGAGTCGTCTCGGTCGATGACGCACCGGGTCGCGGCCCGCTTGACGGCGTTCGCCCTGCGGTTGGTCCCCCCGCTCCGGAACAACTCGGGCGCCCTGGCCGCCTTGCTCGCGTCTGCCTTGGCCGTGGCGGTGGCGTTGTCCCTGGTGGCCCAGATACGGCGGTCGACCGTGGCGACGGCGAGCCACGAGGTGGCCATCGCGCTCCGCCGCCAGATCCACCGCCAGATGTACCGGCTCGGCGAGAGCTCGCTGCCCACCGACGGCACCGGGCCGATCATGAACCTGTTCACCCGCGAAGTCAACGACGTCGCCGATGGCGTCGTCGCCGACCTTTACACCCTCCCGCAGGTTCCGATCCTGTTCGCCGGTCTCCTCTTGATCACCTTGGGGATCTCGTGGACCGCTTCGGTCTTCCTGGTGATGCTCGGGGTCCTGGTGGCGGTCAGCCTGCGGGTCCTCAACCGATCGTCGGAGATAGCCTCGGTGGTGGCTACCCGCGAGGCCGCACTCCAGCTTTGCCTTCTCCAGGAGGACTTCGGCCTGATCCGGACCGTCCGGGTCCACGGGATGGAGAACGTCGACAAGCAACGATTCGACGATCACCTTGAAGCCTACGGCGAGGCCGAGATTCGTCGGGTGGTCCACGAGCCGAAGATCAGCCCGACCTCGGCGCTGGTGATCGCCGTCGCGGTGATCCTGGCGGCGGGGTTCTTGGCCGCGAACGTCGTCCTGGTCGGCTTATCGCCCGCCGCGTCGTTGATGCTGGCCTTGGCGGTCCCGGCGATGGTCCGACCGACGATCGACTGGATCGAGTATCGTCGGGCCCAGGCCCAGGCTGACCGATCGGCGAGCGACATCTTCGCCTACCTGGAACGCAAACCCGAGCTGCACCAAGCGGGCGGGGCGATGTTCATGCCGCCAATCAAGGACAAGATCAGCTTCGAGAACGTGACCCTCGAAAGCCGGTCGGGCCGGACCCTGCTCAACGGCCTGACGATCGAGATCCCCGCAGGAAAAAAAACCTCGATCATGGGGCTGGACGACGAACCCAAGCATGCCCTGGTCTGCCTGATCCCTCGATTGATCGACCCGAAAGTCGGCCGGGTCCGGATCGACGGGGTGGACCTCCGCGACGCCACCCTGGAGTCGGTCCGGGCTCAGGTGGCCACGGTCCTGCAAACCGACCTGGTGTTCTCCGATACCGTGCTCGCCAACATCGCCCTTGGCGACCCGAGCTACGACCTCCCCCGCGTGATCCAGGCCGCCAAGGTCGCTCATGCCCACCACTTCATCGCCGAATTGCCCCTCGGCTACGACACCCCGATCGGCCCCCTCGGCGAATACTTGAAGCCCGACCAGCAGTACCGGATCGCGCTGGCCCGGGCCTTCCTCCACGACCCCTCGATCGTGATCATCGAGGAACCGACCGCGCCCCTCGACGACGACGTGAAAGCCTACGTCGACGACACCGTGGCCCGGCTCGCCCCCGGTCGGACCTTGATCATGCTCCCGCACCGGCTCTCGACCATCCGGTCCAGCGACCGGGTGATCCTGCTCCACAACGGCCGGGTCGAAGCCGCCGGGAGCCCCCGCGAGGTCAACGGCGAGAGCAAGCTCTATCGCCACCTCCAGTACATGGAATTCAACCAGTTCGCCACCGGAGAGATCGAAGCCGGCCATTTCACCAGTTGATCGGTTTCATTCTCTTGAAACCGTCGCGGATCGCAAAGAAGGGGTCTTCTTCGCGATCCGCGATCGTACTCCAGGATTGCAAATCGCATATCGTTGATCGATTGACCGTCTTTTGCAATCCGCAGTTTGCAATCTATCTACAGCGAGTTTCTGGGATTCGGATCACTTGGCGCGTCGTTTTCGCGCGAACATCCCCAGGGCCACCAAGCCAGTGCCGACCAGGGAGATCGAGGCAGGCTCGGGGACGACCGCCGAGCCAAGCTCGGGGTTCAACTGCGAAGAACCGCTGATGCTGCCGGTCGAACCGAACGTGATCTGAATTACCTCGGTTTCCGAGAACAGCCCGCCGACCGTCAGGCCCCGGGCGATCGCGGTGGTGGAATAAGCGCCGGCGGGACCGTCGCTGCCCTTGAACATGGTCGATGCCACGAGGTCGCCCGACTGGGTGTCGAACTGGGCGTTCGAGGCGCTGACATAGTCGGCGAAACTGACCGAGGCCGACGAGCCCGCAAGTCGCATATTGCCGGTGAACGCGACGGCGAACGCCGGGTTTACCTCCGAGGCGGTCAAGCCGGTCTGCGACAAGACCAGCGTCAGGACGCCCGAGGTCGCGCCTTTCGACGCATCCAAGGTATCCAAGGCCAAGCCGGTGTTCGATGGAACACCTTGCCCGCGAAGTTCCAGGGTCAGGTCGTTGGAGAACGCGACGAGTGACCCTGTGCCCTGGTTATAAGCCGTCGTTAAATTCAGGGCGACACCACTCGCCACGGTGCCATCGAAAGCCTCGACCGACAATGTCGGACCGGCTTCAACCACTCCGCACGAAGCCAAAAACAGGCCCAGCAGCGATCCAGCCGAAACCATGAGCGTCTTCAAGGTGGCAGTCCTTAAGTTGCGAATTACAAACTGTCAAGCACCCACGAGTGCATCCTATCACTCGCTCTTGGGTTCAGGAAATGGGATTTTCTATTACAAAAGAAAATGTCCTTGAGAAACATCGTTCACGACTACAAAATAAACATTTGGGATAATTCGTTGTTTTTGAGAATCGAAAGCACCGATTTTTGATCGAGTTTCACCTCAATCTTGACGGCTTGCTTTTCATGGATTTCGAAGGCAAGGCTCAAACGACCCCGGAGAAACCGATCGGATCGACGATTCGATCGGCGTGATCGCGGCGGATTTCAATGCGCCCGACCCTCCCAGGCTGAAGCAGCAACCAATTTTTCGAACGGCCAAAGGCGATTGTTCTGTATGAGAGTGGAGCGGCGAGCGATTCAAATCAACACCAATGCCATTGGTATGAAAGCTAAACTCCGACGATAATTTTTTCGATGCAATAGTTTATCGCGAGACATGGTTCGTTTGGTATAACTTGAACCGTCTCTCTGGTCCCGGGGAAGCTCGACCGACGGAACCCCGGCAAATTCCGCGCGGTCGAGCTTCTTGATGGGATGTCAGGCCCAGACATCGATCGTGGGCTTGATCACGAGTTCGGGGACGTGAGCCCGAGCGGGGAGTTCGACCAGGAAACGGACTGCGGCGGCGACGTCTTCGGGCTGGAGGATGGCGTCCTTTCGCTCCTGGGGGACGGCGACCGGTCGGTTGGCGAGGATCGGGGTGTTGACCTCGCCAGGGTAGATCACCGACGACCGGATGCCGTTGCCGCCCTCTTCAAGCCCGACGCCGATCCCGAGCGCAGCTTGACCGAACTTCGACGCCGAGTAGCCGACACCGCCGAGTAGGCTCGCCCTCAGGCCGGCGATCGAGCAAACCTGGATGATCAAGCCATCCTTCCGGGCGCGCATCGCTGGAAGGAACGCGCGAACCAGGTAGAACGCCCCGGTCAGGTTGGTGGCGATCAACGTGTTCCAGTCTTCGGGCGACAGCTTGGCCAAGGCCCGGTCGCGGACGTTGACCCCGGCGTTGCAAACCAGGACGTCGATCGAGCCGCCCGTCGCTTCGAGGACCCGAGCGGCCATCGCGTCGACCGAGGCGAGGTCGGCGACGTCGCACGACTCGACCAGAGTATCATCCCTGCCGACCAAGGCTCGGGTGGCTTCGAGCTTGCCGAGGTCTCGCCCCACAATCGCGACCCGAAACCCCAGCCCAGCCAGGGCAACCGCCGACGACTGGCCGATCCCGCTCCCGGCGCCGGTAATCAATGCGATTCGATTCTTCGATGCGTCCGCCAAAGGTGAGCCTCCCAGTCCGCCAAGGTCCAACAGGTCGCGATCAAACTCGACCGACCATCATAGTCGGACTCCCTCGGCCGAGGAACGAGCTTGCGGACCTACACCCGAGTGATCGCCGAGCCTTAAAAGCGGACCGCCCCAGGGGAGTGGCCGACGGTACGAGTCGGGTGGGTGTACGCGTGGGCGACTTCGGCGGTACCCAACTTCCGCGACGTTCCGCCCCGAGTCAGGATCGCAACAGTCTTGGGCACCACGACCGAGCCCGAAGGCTTCGAGGTCCCGAGGTCAACCACCGACCCCGCCGGAGCCCACGCCCTCAGATTCTTCGCCACGCCACCGGTCAGGGCGAACAACCGCGAGTACGTCCGCGAAAGCTGCGAGGTGGCGACGCTCCCGACCGACGCCCCGTTGACGAACACCTCGGTCAACGGCCCTGGGTCGATGGCCGGCGGCGCGGCGGGCGGTGTCACCGGAGTGGAAACGACCGGTGCGACCGGGATCGAGATGGGCACAGGTGCGGATACGACGGGTACGGGCGCGACCGGGATTAGTGCGGGTACGACCGGGATCACGGGATGCGCCAGGGGGATCGGCACCGGTGCGACCGGGGGAGGGGTCTGGATGACCTGGGCGGCGGTGGCCAGGGCGGTCGCTTGGATCTGGTCCGACTCGATCTTGAGCGAGTTGGCGACGTTGAGTCGGCCGATGTCGATCCCGGTGACGTTGTCGTGGACCTTGGCGGCACCGGCCTGGAGCCAGGCATCGATTTGGGCGACGGTCGGGAGTTTGCCGTAAACCCTCTGGTAGGCTTCCTGGAGCAAGACAACGGTCCCGGTGACTTGAGGGGTCGCAAAGCTGGTCCCCTCCTCAATGGCGGTTCCCGAGGCTCCCGAGGGGGCGTCCAGGTTCACGCCCGGGGCGGCGATGTCGGTCGCGGAGACTCCCCCTTGAGCGACTCCCAGCCGCTGGGCGTCGGAGGCGAGCGGGTCGTTTGCCTTGGAGGACGCCATCTTGGATTCGTCGGTCGCCGTCACGCTGATCGTGTCGGGGATGATCGACGCGAACCCCTGGCCTTGGGTCTTGCCGTCGAAGTTATTGCCCGCCGCGACCACCACCGGGATGTTCTCGGCTTCGAGGGTCTTGACCGAGTTCGTGATCAACTGGCCAACCGAGCCGTCGGTCGCGAACTGGTTGGACTGGTAATTCTTGCCGTCGGAGATCGACATATTCACGGCGGTGATCTTGTACTCGCCGTGGTGCTGGACGACCCAGTCGAGCGCCTTGGCGATGGTGTCGAAGCTACCCTGGTTGTTGTCGCCGAACACCCGAAGCGCGACGATCCCGGCGCCGGGGGCGACTCCAGGGCTTTCCGGATCGTTCGACGCGATCAGGCCCGCCACGCCGGTCCCGTGCTGCCAGGTCGGCAGAACCCCGTTGGGACTCCCGGTGAAGTCGATCCCGGCGACGACCTTGTTCCCGGGTAGCTCCACGCTCCCCGACCCGAACGCCGGGTTCCTGTAGTCGACCCCGGTGTCGATCACCGCGACGTTCTCGCCCGAGCCGTCGACCCCGAAGCTGGATCGGGCCGAGCTGGCCTGGATCACCTGGTCGAAGGCGACGGAACCGTCGGGTTTGAGGAACGAATTGGGACTCGAAGCCGGGACCGGGTCGGTTAGCGACAGGAGCTGCCGGACCTCGAGCGTTTCGAGGTCGGGTCGGCGTTGTGCTTGGCCTTCACGGATCGACTTGCGGGACCATCTCATCGAGTTCTGCTCCAAACGGTCGGCCGCCCGGAACTCCGTCAGGCCAGCGCTAACCAAGATTTGAGGGCGTATTCGTCCGTGAAAACTAGGTCGACCCGCATCGGACCCGATGACATTTGCGTCTTACCCGAGGCGGGGGAATGATTCGGTCCCGATCGCGGGAATGAATCGAGGCGGATCGTCAAGAACGGGTGAGCGACAACGGGAGGGATTCTTTAAACCAAGAAATGATCGAACACCGATGTCTAGTGGCGGCGAGGGGACTTGGCTCCGAACGAAATCACGTCTTGCCTATTCGACTTGTTCGATGATGATCAGGCTTTATAGTGAGCCGAAAGACGAGGGTGATATCGGAAGTTTTCTCAAACCATCGACGGCGGAAACATGGCGATTGTTGGCATAATCCCGGCCCGGTTCGCTTCAACCCGATTGCCCGGCAAACCCCTACTTTCCGATACAGGCTGGCCGATGATCCGACACGTTGTCCAAGCTGCTCGGGCCGCCTCGACGCTCGACCGGGTCATCGTCGCCACCGACGACGTTCGGATTGCCGACGCGGTTCGCCAGTTCGGCGGCGAGGTCGCGTTGACCAGGAGCGATCACCCCACAGGGACCGACCGCATCGCCGAGGTGGTTTCTTCGATCCCCGACGCCAGGATCGTCGTCAACATCCAGGGGGACGAGCCCGAGCTGGACCCCGGGACCATCGACCGGGTGGCCTTGCTCCTCGAAGCTGACCTCGAAGCCCCGATGGCCACGCTCGCCACCCCGATTTGCGACCGAGAGGTCTGGCTCGACCCGTCGTGCGTCAAGGTGGTCGGCTCGAGTCGAGGCCGGGCGCTCTACTTTTCGAGGGCCTCGATCCCGTTTCACCGCGACGGCGAGCCTGATCTCAGCCTCGACCCGCCGGTCGCCCTGCTCCACCTGGGGATCTACGCCTACCGTCGCGACTTTCTGCTCGACTACAGCAATCTCCCGCCGTCCCCCCTGGAAAACGCCGAGAAGCTCGAACAACTCCGAGTCCTCGAAGCCGGCCACCCGATCGCCCTGGGAGTCGTCGCCGAGCGGAGCATCGGGATCGACACGCCCGAAGATTACCGCCGATTCGTCGAGCGCTGGCGGGCAGCCCACCCTTGAGCAGACCCCCTCAAAACCTCTTGATCGTAAACAGGAGCCAGCGAAAGCAGCGCACCTCGTCGTCTCGATCGCTCGATGTGGGGTGCTGCTCGGGAGTCGATTCCCCAAAAAGTTCCGACAACTGCCGAGCTACTGTACCCAATTCCACACTTTTTCAGTTTTTGGCACCCGGCTCCGGCATCGAGAACTCCGCCACGAAGGCGAGAAGTGTTTCAGAAAAACAACGTCGACGGAAAAACCGAGCACGCAAGTTGGCATCCACTTCGAACTCAATTTTTCGCGAAACATTCTTCTCCCCGGTGACCTAGGCACCATATCTCCTAGGATCTTAAGGCTTAAGTATCAAAATTTAAATGATGGCCTGGCCGAACGTTGCGAAAGGGTCTGACAAGCTCCGAGGTCGCCCAGATTTTTACAATTGTCCAAGACAAGATGTAAATTCGGTGAAAAATCCACCAAGAAGCTTCAAATTCCGTTCACAAATTGGATCAAATCTTCATTAGTTGATCACGAGCAAGTTTCTGTACGATCCCCAACGCCTTGCCAATCGTCGGCTCAACGCAACGTGTTTAACACCGAAGAAACAGGGGAGTTTCGATGATCCAACGCCGTAAGTTTCTTGCCGTGGTCGGCCTTTTGGTTGCGACTGTCATGGGTTTGGGGCAAGCCCGGGCCGACTTCGAACTGATCTACGAGCCGACCCCATTCAATGGGATCGCCGCCGCGCCCGGTACATTCGTCTACTCCGCCGTCTTCAACACGCAGATCGATGGCGGGACGGGCATGCCCGCCGAGTCGCTGACGGCCGGTTCGTTCGTCACTCTCTACGACTTCCCCGGATTGCTCACGTCCAGGCTTAATGATGGCTTCGGCTCGACGTTCACCCTCACGCAGCAGAACCTGGGGATCAACCCGCCCTTCATCGGGGTACCCGACTCGCCGACCCTGCCCAATTTCACCTTGACTTACAACGGCCCGACGGTCAACGTGTCGACAACCTTCACCAACATCTTCACGCTCACCTCGTCGCTCCTCGGCACCGCTCCCGGCGCCGGGTTCTTCTCCGGGCAGGATACCAAGGGGAGCGGACCTTCGGTGGGCTCGCCGCTTGGCTCGGCCGGTCGGATCACCATGCCCTCGGCCGCCGTCCCCGAACCCGCCTCGCTGACCTTGGTCGGCGTCGGACTCGCCGCCGCTGGCTTCATCGCCCGCTCGCGTCGCTCGCAAGGCTAAATCGATTCAAATCGGCTTGAAGCAGCCTGTGTCGTTTCCGTTAACTGATGGCATGCGGCGGACTCGGGATACCGGGTCCGTCGCATGCTTGCAATTTCGATTCGACCGATTGTAGAGGTTGTCCGAAACAAGGCAAGCATCGATCGGGTCGCCCGACGAATTCGGTGCGATTGACGTTGACCAACTCTCGATATCTAGGGTTATTGTCATGGCCGAAAGCATGCCATGACCCGTCCCTAAGGTTGCGAGAAGGAGGTCGCTCCCGTGAAATTTTTCGCCCTTGTCCACCGGATTGATAGGTCTGATCGTCGGAGCCTTCGACCCTCGAAACCCTCCCGACAGCTTCGCCCATCGTTGGAACGGATGGAATCCCGAGTTGTGCTCAGCACGTTGGTCGACAACCAGGGCATCCCGTATATGCTGGATACCAATAACCACATCGTACTGGAAAATAATGGCGGGACCGGCTGGCAAGCCATCGCCTCGAATACCAGCTCCATCGCCGTCGATGGCAACGGCTACCTTTATGGGCTTAACTACAACGACCATCGGGTTTACCAGCACGACGGCGGGACCAACTGGCACCCGGTCGCGACTGGGGTCAATTCGATCGCGACCGATAGGGGCGGCTACCTCTATGCCCTGAACTACAACGATCACCAGGTCTATGAGCATGACGGTGGGACCAACTGGCACGTTGACGGTTCCAACGTCGGCGCGATCGCTGCGGACAGTGGCGGCTACCTCTATGCCCTGAACTACAACGATCACCAGGTCTACCAGCATGACGCTGGACTTTACTGGCACGTCGATGGCGGCAACGTCAGCCAGATCGCCACCGACAACGGCGGCTATCTCTATTCGCTCGGGTATAACAGCAAGGTTTACGAGCACACCGGCGGATCGAGTTGGGCGGTCGACGGGACCGGAGTTAGCCAGATCGCTACAGACCACAACGGCTTCCTCTACGGCCTGAACGCCGCCACCCAGCAGCTGTACGAGCACGACGGCGGTGCCGTCTGGCACAGTGACGCCGGCGGGATCGGCCAGATCGCCACCGATGGCGGCGGCTACCTCTATGGGGTCAACCTCAACACCCATCAGGTGTTCGAGCACGATCAGGGGACGGCCTGGCACCTCGATGGCACCGGCGTCGCCCAGATCGCCGCCGACGGAGGGGGTTTTCTCTACGCCCTCGACGCCTTCAATAAGCAAGTCTACCAGCACGACGGCGGCGTCTCTTGGCATATCATCGGAGCCGGGGTCGACCAGCTCACCGCTGACGGTGGCGGTGTTTTGTATGGGCTGAATCTCTACACCCATACCTTGTACGTCCACGGACCCGGGACGAGTTGGAGCGCCGTTTATACACCAGTTCCCAACTTCACCGTCATCCAAAGCAATAGCAGTCAGAATCTCTACTTCGTGTACGATGGGCAAAAGCACTCGATCTCGCCCACTCTCTGGCAACAACTCGGCCGACCGAACAGCACCATCCAGATGCTCCCGCAATTGGCCGTCGATCAGATCCTCACCGGCTCGCCCTACCTCTCCAACTCTTGAGATACCCCTTTCGACCCGGTTCGAGGATCAAGCGGCGTCCGGCTCTCCCTCGGAGCCGGACGTCGCTTTGTTTCTGGCTTTAATCTTGATCTGCTTATCGCTCCCCTACATCCGGAGTCGAAGTTCGACGCAAACTGCCGAGATAGGCCACCAGGTCGGCGAACTCGACCGGCTTGAGAGCATCAACCAGCCCTTCGGGCATCGTCGAGGTTTCGCTCGCCCGCTTCTGGCCCAACCGGTGAGCGGGGATCTGGATCATTCGGCCGTCGATGGTCGCCAGCTCGACCCCTTCGGCGGTCTCGGATCGAAGCAGCCCTTCAACCGTCGTTCCGTCGACTCGGTTGACCACGACGGCTGCATAGCCGACGGCGATCCGGCTCGAAGGTTCGAGGATCGACCGGATGATCTCGGCCTTGTCGTATTTCAGCGCGAGGCCGGTCAGGTCGGGGCCGAAACCGACGTTCGTCGCCGGTCGAGACTCCGAGGCGTGGCACCGAACGCAGCCGACTCCGCCGGCTTCGTTGAAGATCGCCTCGCCGTTCTTCGGGTCGCCGCTGTGCTTGAGCGCGAAGGCCCTGAGCCCCTCGCGCTGGATCAAGGTTGGCCGGGCCGCCAGGGCGGTCGAGCCTCCCGACGAGCCGGGGTCGGACAACTCCACCCGAATCGACCAGGGAGTTCCCGCTTGCCTCGCCCGGAGCAGCAACCGGTTCGTCCCCGACTTGAGGTCGATCCGGACCGTTTCGCCGAGAGCTCCGCCCCCGAAGCTGGCCAGAGGGCGGTCGTCGACGGCGACGATCGTCGGCCCGGTCGCGTCGACGATCAGGAGCGCGGGGCGGTCGCGGTCGCTGACGACCTCGGCGACGGCGAACGCGGTGGAGGCTTCGGACCCTTCATCGCCGGTCGAGGGCTTCCCCTCGTCGAGCGAGACCCAGCCGGTATTCGGGTCGGCCACTCGGGTTTGCCAGGCGATCGGCTTGCCTCCCAGACCCGCTTCGGTCCGGGCGAAATCGATGGTCCGGGCGTCCTCGAAGATCGGCCCGGTCGCTCGGGGGAACGGGCCGATCACTCGCCAATCGTTGATCGGGCGGAACGTGGCGAGCAACCGCTCGACGGCCAGGGCGCTCGGGCCGACGAACTCGCCCCGCTCGGCCATCGCGGCGAGTTCGGGGATCGCCTCGGATCGGATCGCGGTCAGGCCCGACAGGCCGACTCGGCGGAGTTCGGGGTCGCGGTCGTTGAGGGCGTTGACGAACGCGGGGGTGCCTCGGCGGTCGGGCATCGCGGCCAAGGCCCGGGTCGCCTCGGCCCGGAGCGGGCTGTTCGGGCCGCTGGCCAGCGGGAGCAGCCGGGGGATGGCGGCTTTGATCCGGTGGGTCGCGGCGGCGGTCGCGGCGGCGGCTTGGACTTCGAGGCTCGGGTCGTCGAAGCGGAGCAGGATCGCCTCGATCACGTCGGCCGAGAGCGGCTTGTCCGGGGGGAACGCCGCCAGCGCCGAGGCCCGGACGGCGCCGCTCTTGTGGTCGAGGAAGCCGACCAGGTCGTTGCTAGGCAAGACTCGGGCGCGGCCCAGGGCGGGCAAGGCCCGGACGATCAGGGCGTCGGGGCTGTTGGTGTCGTAAAGAACCATCAACCGGGCGTTGAGCGCCGCCGGGCCGACCATCTGGCCCAGGGCGTCGAGCGCGGCGACCCGGATCTCGTCGGATTGGCCCGGGTCGGCCAGCTTCCGGGCCAGCCCCGAGACCGCCTTGGAGTCTCTCTGCTCGCCGAGGTAGCGGACCAAGGCCAGGGTGTTGACCGGGTCGGACTCCCCCGGAGGGTCGAGCATCGCCCTGAGCAGGGGGGTTGACCGAGGACCCATGTTGATGCAAGCGATGATCCCCTGGCGACGGACCCCGGCGTCGCCGTCTCGGAGTGCCCGGCCCATCGCCAGGAGGACCGCGTCCATGCTCGGTCGGTCCCAAGTCTCGGTCGCCTTCGGCCTGGGGCCGGACACCGGGTCGGACCCGAACCAGCGGCCCGACCACGCCGGGACCTTGGCGTACAGGCCCCCCAGCGCCGCCACCAGCCTGGCCCGCCAGGTGGGGTCGCCGCTTGCCTTGCTCGCCGAGGCCAGCGTCTCGACCAGGGCCTTGACGACCTCGGGCGCGTGCCAGCCGTCCGCCAAAGTCAGCGCCGAGTCGCGTCGGGCCGGGTCGGCGAGCGCGACGATTAGCGCGGTCGATTCCCAGCCGGTCTTCGACCGGATCGCCCTGCGGATCGACCAGGCGACCGTCGGGTCGGCCTCTTTGAGGGCCAGGAACAAGGCGGACCGCGTCGCCGGGGCGATCGAGTCGAGGCGGCCGAGGGCGATCGCCGCCTCTCGTCGGACCGAAGGTTCGGGGTCGTTGAGCGCTCGGGTCAAAGCCGTTTCCGACTCGGGGTCGCGGCGAATCCCCTCGGATCGGATCGCTTGAACCCGGATCGAGGCGGCGGGGTCGACCATCGCGGACCGGATGGCCTGGCGAGCTTCGGGGGATCGGGCGGCGTCGAGCGCCCAAAGGGCGTGAATCCGGCCCGTTTCGGCGGCGGATCGGTCTGCCAGGCGTTCGCCGAGCGGTCGTATCGCCGCTGCCCCTTGCTTGATGAGCAATCGTTGGTTGGCCAGGCGAACCGCCAGGGTCGGGTGGTCCAGGCCGTTGATTTGCGACGCCGCATCGGTCCCGAGGGTTCGGGGCGAGGGCGTCACCTTGTCAGACCCGGCGTAGGTCAGCCGGAACAACCGGCCGGTCTTGGGTCCGACCCCGAGCCAGCCGTTGTACGCCCAGTCGACCACCCAGAAGCCCGAGCCGTCGGCGGTCGGGGCGATCGAGAACGGCCGGAAGTCGCCGAGGCCCCCCTTCTCGACGACTGACTCGCGGCGGACCAGGCGGAACGTCGCCCCCTGGGGTTCGACCTCGTAGCGGGCCACGCTTTGCAAACCCCAGTCGCAGAAGAACAGGTTGCCCCGGAATCGAGCGGGTAAGCCGTCGTCATTCGAGCAAACCCCCTGGGCGCCTGCCCCTCCGGCCTGCCCGGCCACGATCGGGAGTGCCCGGTGCGGGGCGGCGAGGAACTCGTGAGGGTAGCCGTAATGACCGCCGACGACGTGGTGGGTCAGGCTGTTGGGCCAGAGGTGGCTGTCGTCATCATTGCCGAAGGTGAATATGTCGTCCTTGGCCGTCAAGGCGACCGAGAGCGGGTTCCGCTCGCCGGTCGAGACCACTTCGAGGCCCGTCCCGTCGGGTCGGACCCGGACGACCCCGCCGCTGCTCATGGTAATCGTCGCACCGTCCGAGCCTCGACCGAGCGGAATCCCTTTGTCGCCGACCGAGACGTACAAGAACCCGTCCATCCCCAGCCGGACCCCCGAGGCGACATGGTCGTTCAGCCCATTCAAACCGGGAATCTTCGGACCCAGGCCGGTGACGAGGTCGACCCGAATGTCGGCCACGCCGTCGCCGTCCGAATCGCGGAAGCTCGACAGGAACGGTGCGTGGACGACGTAGAGCGTCCCGTCGACCCACTCCAAGCCCATGACGCTCTGGAGCTTGTCGGCGAAGACCCGGGTCGAGCCGTCGGGGCGGACCCGCAGGACCGAGTCGACCGGCGAGTTCACCGGCCCCGGCATGTTCATCGGGTCCTGGCCGAGATACACCGTCCCGTCAGGGGCGGAAACGATCGCCGTCGGATAAGCGATCCGAGGCGCCTGCTCGACCAGGGCGATCGACCAGCCATCGGCCACCCTGGGCAACGGAGGTCGATCCTCGGCGTCGGTTCTCGTAACCATCAGGCCAAAGAGCATCAAGGCGACGGGCGCGAGGCGCGAACCGGTCGGCGTCGACATGGGTCGGGGTCCTTCCCTTGGACGATCAAAGGGGTCGATCGGCGAGCCGCCCCACCCTTCGAGGCGTCGGGCTGTCAATCGTCGGGGCTTTGCGGCAAAATCATAGCCGATCCGGGCTCAAAGCGACAACGTCGGGTTTGGACCCCTTTGTCTGTCCCTCGAAGATCGAAGAACGTCAAGATTCGGAAACCTGGAGCCTCGACCCGTGAGCAAGCCGCAACCCGCCTCCGAAGGGGAAATGTCGACCACCCGGACGTCGGTACCCGACCCGATGAAGAACCCGTCCTACCCCGCCCGCGAACACCTCGCCGAAAAGCCGCACTGGATGGCGGTCCTGAAGAACGCCGAGGCCCAGATCGTCCCGTTTTCGCAGCGCCTGAAGGTGGTCGGCAACGATCCCCAGCGCCCGAAATACGAGCGGTTGCACGCCCAGATGCTTGGCGCCCGCGACCAGATCGCCGACGCCGTGAATCGCCTCCCCGCCGAGACCGGCGACCTCTACGAAGAAGACAAGCATCGCGTCGAAGAAGCCGTTTCCGCCCTGGACCGCCTCGCCCAGCGGTGGTGACCCGGTTCGCTCCTCCTTCGGAAATCTCGAACAACTGGAGGCCAATCCGATGGCGACCGTGGAAACGCTTGTCACCCTCGAAGAGTTCGCCGCGATGCCCGACAATGGCGTTCCGACCGAGCTGGTTTTAGGGAGGATCATCCGAGTGCCCCCGCCGAAACATCCCCACGGTCGAATCTGCTTCAAGGTCGCTTGGTTCATCGGCAATCATGTCATCGACCGAGGGCTCGGCGAGTTGGCAACCAACGATTCGGGCGTCGTCACCCACCGCAACCCCGACTCGGTCCGAGGCGCCGATGTCGCCTACTATTCCACGGCGAAGATTCCCCCGATCGACCAGCCGATCGGCTATCCCGAACTGCCTCCCGACCTCGTCGTCGAGGTTCGGTCGCCGAGCGACCGTTGGGTCGAGATGGTCCGAAAGGCCGCCGAATACCTCGAAGCTGGCGTCTTGGTGGTGGTTGTCCTCGACCCCGCCACCCGATCGGCCCACGTCTTCGAGCCTGATAGCCCGGTCCGTGTCCTTGGACCCGACGATACGTTGACTTTCCCCGAACTGCTTGGCGACTTCGCCGTCCCGGTCGCCCGGATCTTCGACTGACCGGGGCGATCGTCACGACGCCGGTTCGTCGCCGGGTCGGACCTCGACGACCTGATACACCAGCATCGGGGCCTTCTTGCGGGTGATCGCACCGGCGACCTCGGACCGGAGCCAGCCGGAGGCCCGGGCAAGGTGGGTCAGGATCTCGCCCGGTGGGATCGGGTCAGACGAGATCGACCGGGCGACGGTGACCAGCAAGGTCGAGGCGTCGGGGGCGGGTTCGACCCCGACGACGGACAGGCCGTTCAGGACCGGGTCGGCCGTCGACCCGGCGAGCAAGCCGTCGAGGACCTCGCGGACCTGCCTCGCCAACTGCCGGGCCTTGTGCCGCCCCGGCTTCCGGTCGCCCCCTTTCCGGAAAAACAACCGGGGGTCCGACCCATCGTCGGGGTCGACCTCGGCGCACAGGGTCCTCAGCCGCTTTTGCGACGGTTTCGGTTCGGGCATGCTTGTTCCAGGAGGGTCGTCGAGATCGAAGCGACGAGCCGCGCCGCGACTCGTCCACAACCCCATGACACCCCAACCTCGGGCCAGGTTCGCGACCCTTATACCATCCCCAGGAATTCATTGCAGATTCCAGGATTGCGCATTGCAAAGGAAGACCAATTGGGGCAATGCTTTGCAATCTGCAATCCTGGAATCTGCAATGATTTTCAAGAAGAGAGTTAAACATCCAGGCCCACCGCCCTCATGAGGGCCAGGGCGTTGGACTGGCGGACGACCCCCGGGCGCATGGTGTAGTCGAAGGCGAGGCGGCCGTCGGGTCCGACGTGGTCGGCGAAGTGGACGTTGGCGACGCTCGGACCGATCCGACCGGCGACCTCGGCCAGCGCGAGGTCGTGGGTCGTGAACAGGCCGATCGCCCCCTTCTCGATCAAAGCCCGGATCACCGCCCCGGCCCCTTCGAGCCGGTCGGCCGAGTTCGTCCCGTGGAGGACCTCGTCGACCAGGAAGAACAGCGGAGGCTGCCCGGAAGCCATGTCGACCAGCCGCTTGAGCCGCAAAATCTCGGCGTAAAACCGCGACCGGCCATCCTGGAGCGAGTCGTGGACCCGGAGCGTCCCGGCGATGGCTAGGGGGCTGAGCCGGAACCTCGTCGCCCGGACAGGTGCCCCTGCCTGGGCCAGCACGGCGTTGATCCCCACCGTCCTCAAGAACGTGCTCTTGCCCGACATGTTCGACCCGCTGATCGCCAGGACGCGGACCCCTCCTTGGGCCGCCCCGCCCAGCTTGAGCGAGTTCCGGACGCAGGTTGCCAGGGGTAAGAGCGGGTGGCCGACGACCTCGCCTTCGAGGGACGGGCCGAGGCCGTCGTCGACGACCTCGGGGAACGGGTCCGACGGGTTCTCGAATGCGTAGGCGGCGAGGCTCGCGTAAGCTTCGAACTGGGCGGTGGCGTCGAGCCAACGGGGGATCGAGCCGCCTTCTCGCTCGCGCCAGGCTTCCACGGCGAAGGCCAATTGCGTCCGCCAGAGTAATATCGACGTAAACAGGGCGAAGTAGACGTTGTGCCTCGCTTCGAGCCAGCGGACGAGGCTCGCCAGCTGCGCGATCCGTGATGAGGCGGACTTGGACGGTTTGCCTGTCGCTTCGGTGCCGAGCATTGATCCGAGGTTGCGGAGCGCCGGGGTGTCGAATCGCTCGCCCTCGATCCGGGCGAGCAGCCCGGCCAGGGTTTCCAGCTCGCCCGACCGATCCTCGACCCCTCCCAAGGCCCGATTCGCCCTCCGAGCGAAACCGTAGGCCACCGCCGCCTCGGCCGCCACCAAGGGCGCGGCCAGCCAGGGGGAAACGACTTCGAGGAGCAGCCCCGCCACCGCCGCCACCGTGGCCAGGGCCAGGGCCAGCACCGCCAATCGGGCCGGTGTCGCGATCGTCCTCCGGGGCGAGGCCCCCCATTCGGCCAGGGTCTCGGCGCGGACGTCGGTCCGGACGTCCGCGCCGAGGAGCGCGAGGTCCTCGCGGAAGTCGAGCTTGTCGCGGAGTTCGACCACCGCCTCTTGGCGAGATTGGACCTCGGTCGGCGACGCGGGGTGGAGCAGCCAGCCCGCTAAAACGGCCTCGCCGCTCGCGGTCCGGGCGGCGCACAGCCGCTCGAACAGCGAGCCGACCCCGAACAGGTCGAGGTCGGCGGAGTAGGAATGCTCCTCGTCGAGGAACCGGGCACCGGTCGTCCCCTGGCCGGCCCAGTGGCCGTCGACCCTCGCAATCCCCTTTTCGTGGAAGGCGGCCACCCGCTCGGCCCGACGTCTCCGGGTCATGATCCGCCCATGCGCCGAGACCAGGGGGACGAACAGGGCGACCGCGAGCACCGGCCAGGGCCAACCGATAGTCCCTCGGAAGGCGAGGATGGCCAGGATCACCGCGACGAAGAACAAAGCAAGGCGGACGTTGCCGAAGGTGTCGTCGAGCTTGGCCACCCGTCCGGTTTCCGCCTTGGCTTGGTCGAGGCGTCGGAGGAACTCGGCCCGAGGCGTGTCGGTTGCGCGATCCAAAGGTCAAACTCCGACACTCTTGTGCGTTGACGGTCGACTTCTCCGGGGGTGTGAGGGAAGGCTCATCCTAGCCGACAACTCGCCCGGTTTCCAACCGAAGCCGAGACCTCTCGGGCGTCGAGGTTCCGTCCCGAACCCTTGCCGTTGGCACTCCGATCGCCCGTCGATCGATCCAGCGATTTCGTCGGATTCGATTGGGTCTTCGAGCGTGGATTCGACCTCAGCCCGACGCTCCCCGTCCTCGCCGTCGCCGCGTTCGGGAGCGAAACTTCGACGAAGCGGGCGGGCCAGCCCGTCGAGGTGGCCAAGGGCTTCGTGTTCCTGGCGTCGGAAGATTCGACGTACCTGTCCGGCCAGGTCCTTCACCCGAACGGTGGCGACATCGGGAACGCTTGATCGACCCGCCCTCAAATCTCCGACCGGATACAATCTCTCGAAATTCACACCCCCTCGAAAACAGGCATGGGACCTATTGAGCCGACCGAATCGGTCAAAAACCAAGAAATTACCAAACGAACCCAATTTCGCCGTAACCCAAATCCCCAATTGAAGTTGACTGCGATTTTGGACCAAATGTACACCTATAATCTTAATCGTCGCCCCTGGCCGGATGCCCGATCACCGGAAAACTCCGAAGATAACTTCGGAAAATCGGCAGATGATTAACCGGGTTTTTGGAAGTCCTGGGGATTTTCGATCACGATTAAGGAAGGTGGCGATGGGATGGGTTCGATTGGTTCGAGCGAGATTCCAGCGCAATCCGGACGAACTTCGGATTTCTGGAGGATCTTGGTTTAGAGTGGGATCGTCGCAATGATGGGGCGGCATTTCGAGAGAAAGTCACGCTGTCTTAAGTGGAGAGGATGGGCCGCGATGCTTCAACTCGGGATCGTCACCTACAACATCGCCAAGGATTGGACGCTTGACCAGGTCTTCAAGCAGCTCGAATCCCTGGGGATTCCCGGGGTCGAGCTGCGGACCGGGCATGCCCACGGCGTCGAGGTCGAGCTGGGCAAGCCGGCCCGGGACGCGGTCCGCAAGCGGTTCGAAGACTCGCCGGTCGAGCTGGCCGGGATGGGGAGCGCCTTCGAGTACCAGTCGAAAGACCCGGCGAAGGTCCGGGAAAACATCGAGGGGACCAAGGCTTACGTCCGATTGGCCCACGACGTCGGGAGCCCCGGCGTGAAGGTCCGGCCCAACGGGATCGTCGCCGGGGTCGACCCAGAAAAGACCTACGAGCAGATCGGCAAGGCCCTCCGCGAAGTTGCCCAGGACGCCGCCGACTTCGGAGTCGAGATCCGGGTCGAGGTCCACGGCGGGACGACCCAACTCTTGCCCAACTTCGCCAAGATCCTCGACCACGCCGACCACCCCAACGTCTTCGCCTGCTGGAACTCGAACCCGACGGACGTCGTCGACGACTCGATCGCCGCCAACTTCGACCTGGTCGCCCCCAAGATCCGGGAAGTCCACCTCCGAGACCTCACCGACGAAGCCTACCCCTGGCGCGACCTGTTCGCCCGCCTCGTCGCCTCGGGCTACCAGGGCTACACCCTGGCCGAGATCAACGCGAGCACTGACCCCACCCGAGTCCTCCAGTACTTCCGATCCCTCTGGGTCGCCTACCAACCCAAATGAAAGCGAATTTAGCCACGGATGGAACACGGATCAATCAATGTTTGATCTTCGTCTTATCCGTGTTCCATCCGTGGCTAATAATCTTCCTCAAGGGCCGAGGCCGATGGCTCGGGCGACGAGGTTCAGGGCGGTCAGGAGCGCGGGTCCGAACAGGAAAATGAGGATCGCCCCTTTCATGATGGTGCGTCGGCGGGCGCCGGGGTCGGGGGCCAGGCCGGCCCAGGGGTCGTCTTCGTCGTCTTCCGGACCTTCGAGGGGGTCGAGTTGGGCGGTCCAGGTTTGCGCCAGGAGGACCCGAGCGGCGGAGGCGAGCGACTCGGGGACCTGGAGGCGGGCGCCTCCGGTCGCTACCTGGTACAAGGTCGAGCCGGCGACCCGCTCGCCGTCGAGGAACGTCGCGATCCCCTCGGCTTCGAGGCGAATCCTCGGCGGATTGGCCTCGTTGGGGTGGTTGTACGTGGCCACCGTCACCCACCGCTCGGCGCGCTTGCCGGGCGTCCCCAGCGGTCCGGGCGGCGGCGGGGCATCTTCGAGCGGGACGTCGTGCTTCGGGCAGTCCTCGCCGATCGCGAGCTTCCAGAACCCTTCGCACGTCGAGCAATAGCCCCGAGGGGCCACGAGGTCGCCGCAAGCCCGGCACAACGCTTCGCCCGAGAATCCGTCGGCGCGGCACCTTGGGCAGAACGTCGGCAACGCTTCCCCCGAGAACCTCGGGCCACGATCAGGGCTGGACCGGGAGTTCTCCGAGCCTTGGATCATCCTCGTCGGGCCTTTCGAAAAGAGATCAAACCGTCCTTCGCCACCCATCTTGACCTCCGAGACTCCGCCAGGGCAAGACAACCAGTCTCCGAAGCAATCTTCGCAAACCAAAGGAACTTTTCGAGGAGATTTTCGTCAATGTCTCAAGTCGGTTCCAAGCGAGGGGTATATTAGCCAGGAATAGGTCGGTGCCGGTTGAAGTTCCTTGGTCGAGTTTCGAGATGGTTGGCGACTTCGATTGCCCTTCCTACTCATTCTCTTCTACCTCGGGAAACTTGGCCAAGTCCGATCCGATTTCGCAAGCTGACTCCTTTCCCCGGTTCGAAACGCTTCGGCACCGACGGTTGTTTGATCAGTTCTTTGCCGGATTGCCCCGTCGCCCGCCGCTTGCGTGTGACATATTACCAGCAAACCGCCGGATCGCATCGCCTCGGTGTGCGGGCTTGATCCGTCGGCGGGAGCATTCACCCATGGCCGCCGCGTCGAACGAATCGTTTGGGCTGAAAATCGCCACCGCCTTCAGCATCGCGCTGTCGGTGGTCCTCCTGGTCAGCGTCTACTTCCTCAACTCGAACTACAACGTCGAGTTCGAGAAGCGGACCGCCGCCGACAAGAAAGTCGGCGAACTCAACGCCACCAACCGGACCCTCGCCGAGCAGGCCACCAACTTCAAGACGTTCCTCGGCTACGGCTCGGTCGACGATGCCGACGCCGCCACGGCCGCCATGAAAAAGGACGACGACCAGCTCAAGACCGAGATTCAGGCGATCAACACCGAAGTCAACGCGATGATCTCCGACTTCCAGAAGAAAGTCGGGGCCAAGAACATCGACGTCGTGCAGTTCGACGCCCTCAAGGAACGGACCCGCGAGGTCGTGGATAGCTACCTGAACAACCCCGACCAGTCGAAGAAAGCGTCGAGCACCCGGTTGAAAGACCTGCTCACCAACCAGGTCAAGACCGCCACGACGTTTGCCTTGAATTACGCCGACGTCAAGCGCAATCTCGACCAGGCCAACAAGGTCAACGCCGACGCCACCAAGGTCGTCGAGACCAGCCTGGCCGCCACCCGAACCGAACTCGACGCGACGATCAAGAAGGACGAGGACGCCCGGGCGGAACTCGTCGCCAGCAATCGGAGCAAGTCGGAGGAGTTGGCCAACCTCGAAACCAAGTTGACCAATTTCATCAACGACGCGACATCCAAGGGCGAGTTGAAGGACAAGGCGATGGCCCAGATGAGGTCGGTGCTCCGCGACCTCCGGAACGTCCAGGCCCAGACCGATGAGGTGATGAGCAAGCCGGGCGGGCGTGTGACCTACGTCGATTACGGGTCGAAGACCTGCCGGGTCAGCGTCAACCGCAACCAGGGGGTTCGCGCCTTGATGCAGTTCACCATCTTCGACAAGAACGCCGCCGGGATCACTTCGGACAAGCCCAAGGCATTGGTTGAGCTGATCAAGGTCGGCGACCCCTCACGAGGCGAGAACGACAGCCAGGCCCGGATCGTCAAGACCTACGATCAGAACGACCCGATCCGCTACAACGACTTCATCTTCTCGGCGGGCTGGAGCTACGACCATCCGCAGCGATACGCCCTCGTCGGCAAGATCGACATCAACCGCGACGGCCGAGACGACCGGGCCGACCTGATCCGGATGATCGAAGCGTCCGGCGGGATCATCGAGTTCGACCTCGCCCCGCCCAACGTCGACCGGACCATTGGCCAGGCCGCCGTCGCCCGAGGGTTTGCACGCCTCAACCAACCGGTCCCGGCGACCACCGGACGATCGTCCGGCAAGATCTCCGGCCTGGCCTTCGCCTACGTCATCGACCGCCGCGAGTCGACCGTCCTTTTCGCCAAGAAGCAGGCCGAGCCGACCAAAGACGACACCCTCTTCCTCGAAGAAGAGTCCAAGGCGATCAAGGAAGCCACCGACCAGGCCGTCCGCCCGCTCCCCCTCGAAAAGCTCTTGAACATGCTCGGCTACGACTACTCGATGCCCATCGAGGGACGACGCGAGGCGATCGACAAGACGTCAATCCAGGACCTGCTCAAAAAGCGGCCCAACGCGAAGCCTTCCACGACCACTCCAACCCCTTCGGGAAACGACCCGGCCCCGCAATGAGATCGGGAAGTGATGCAAGATAAGGACTGATCCCTCGTGATCAGCCCACGATCGCCCCGCGTCGAAGAATTGATCTTCAACGCGGGGCGATTCTGTTTCTCCTTCAGGTTCGGGAGGCTCAACCCCGGTGGTCGATCGCCGTGACGGTGCGGGTCGGCGGGCCAACATAGCGGGCACGGGGCCGCATCAGGCGGTTATGGTCGAGCTGCTCGATGATGTGGGCCGCCCAGCCGACGACTCGGGCCATGGCGAAGATCGGCGTGTAGAGGTGAATCTCCAGGCCCATGTAATGGTACAACCGGGCCGAGGGCCAGTCGACGTTCGGGGGGAGCTGCTTTTGGGTCGTCACGGCCCGCTCGATCGGCTCGGCTATTCTCTCCCAGCGGTCGTCGCCGGTTTCGGCGGCCAGGGCGGCGCAGTGCTCCTTCAAGATCCGGGCCCGGGGGTCGCCGGTCTTGTAGACCCGGTGGCCGAAGCCCATGATCCGCTCCTTGCGGGCCAGGGCGCTTTGAATCCAGGTCTCGGCGTTCTCGGGCGAGCCGACCTGTTCGAGGACCTTCCAGGCTTCTTCGTTGGCCCCGCCGTGGAGCGGCCCTTTGAGGGTCCCGATCGCCGCGACGATCCCCGAATAGATGTCCGACAAGGTGCTGACCGTCACCCGGCCCGAGAAGGTCGAGGCGTTCAGCTCGTGCTCGGCGTAGAGCACCAGCGAGAGGTCGAACGCCTTCCGCATCGCCTCGGACGGGACGACCCCGTGGATCATGTAGAGGAAGTTGCTCGCGAAGTCGAGGTCGTGCCGGGGGGCGAGCGGTTCTTGCCCCCGGACGATCCGCTCACGAGCGGCGACGGCCGAGGGCATCATCGCCAGCATCCGCTCGGCCTTCCGGACGTTGGCGGCGTGGTCGGAGGGCGGGGCGTTGACCTCGGGGTCGAAGTGGGCCATCACGCTGACCGACGACCGAAGGACGTCCATCGGGTGGTTGCCGTCGGGGATGCTCCGGAGCAGGGCGAGCAGCGGCTCGGGCAGGTCGCCGTGCTCGGCGATCCGCCCCCGAAAGCTCTTGAGCTGCTCGTTCGAGGGAAGTTCGCCGTGGAGGAGCAAGAACGCCGCTTCGAGGTAGGAAACCCCTCCGGCGAGTTCTTCGATCGTGTAGCCGCGATATTCCAGCCCGCCGTTGCCCTGCTTCCCTTCCACGTTGGAGATCGCCGTCTCGTTGGCGATGACCCCCTCCAACCCCGGGTGATACTGATCGACCGACGCAGTGCTCATGGCGGACTTCGCTCCAACAACAAGGTAAGCGGAGGTCGTTTCGCGAAAACAACGCTCGATCGACCCGGCTCGAATTCGGCTCGCGTGGTCGAGAGCGGCCCTCGAATCGAGCGTCAGGTCATCGCTCGAACGACTTTCCGGAAGGCGAAACCATCGCGACTTGAGGATGATACTCCTCCAAGCTATCCGACAGCCCGGCTTCGGTCAAAAGGGGCGCAGCGGAGGCTCGCCATTCTCCGGGGCCGAGCCTTGGGCCGCGATCCGATTCGGGGTCGTCGAGGGATCGACATTGGCCGATCTTTCCCCCGGAAAAGCCTGAAGGGGGTCGCAACACGCATGAAGCGAGTTGGACCCCCTAATCAGTACTTCCCAGCAGACTCTCACCACCAAGGTGAGTTGTTCACGCCTTCCGCCCAGATTGCGTGAACGGTCTGCTGGGTCGCTCGCTCGTGGCTTGAAGGGGCACGCCGGGCGATCTCGCCGCGTGTTTGGGCTGGGCTCCTCTCCCCCGTGAACCTGTTTTAGTCGCGGGAACGCCTTTGAAAAGGGACATGCGATGAAAAACCTTCAATTTTTTTTGAAAGGACGCTCAGGTTCGATTTTCCTGGTCCAAGAGCTGGCTGAACCCTTCGACCTCCTCGGCCTTGAGCGCGAGGACCCGATTGGCCACGGCGTCGATCAGGGTGAAGAACCGCTGGATCTCGATCAAACGGGCTTGCATCCTCGGGTGTTCCCGACCGACCGACCCGGACCGGACCGAGTCTTCGAGGACCTTGAGCGTCGGGTCGAGCTCCCGGCGCTTCCGTTCGGTCAAGATCCTCTGGAACAAGGTCCAGACGTCCCCTTCGGCTCGGTAGAACTCGCGGCGCTCGCCGAGGTGGTTGACCTTGTGGACCACGCCCCAGGCGATCAGCTCGCGGAGGTTCATGCTGACGTTACCTCGGGAAACCCCCAGGCTGGTCCGCAAGGTCTCGGCGTCCCAATCTTCGCCGGTCAGGTAGAGCAAGGCGAAGAGTTCGCCCATCGTCGGGTTGATGCCCCAAGCCCGGGCCATCCCTCCCCAGTGCTCCACGAACGGGCGGATCACAACCTCGGCGGCGAGCCTGCTCGCCGGGTCGTCGGTTTCGCCATTGGAAGGATTTTTGGGCAAGCCGAGAAAAGCCAAGATCGAGGTTTCCTGAAATTAAGACTGGAGCCGACTTGCGGCGACGACTTCGGGACGGGATCATCAGATCAAGACGCCCGTTGAACTCGCAGGCTTGGCTCAGGTTCGCGAGCCCCCGAAGACAGTTCCCAAGGGCCTTGTGGAGAAATGGTTCGGGATAGTCTGGCCATCGTCTTCCATTCCTCGAAATAAATCGAGAATCCGGATTTTTTTCGAGTAAACTAAATCCATCCGTGGTGGCGTTCGGTTCGACGCGATGAATGCTGATCTCCGAGCCTTGCGCCCTTTTTTTCTCGATCCTCTCTTCCCAATCGGGATCGTGGAGTTTTTATCCATGCCTGAAACCGTCGTCCACTTCCAGATTCGGATGCCACCGGTCCTCCACGAACAACTGGCGAGCTGGGCCAAGGAAGACAAGGCGTCGCTGAACGCCTTGATCGTGGGTATTCTCGAACGAGCGATCGCCCAGCACGAAACCAAGGCCCCCGCCATCAAGGAATGACCGGCCCGGACGAAACAGCGAGGGTCGCCTCCCGGAATCTTTCTTCTTCGACCCGGTTGGCGGATTTCGGAAATGGCCTTGAAGTGGCCCGGCTCGATCCGTTATCTTGGAACTGCCGATTCCCCGATAGCTCAATCGGTAGAGCGAGCGACTGTTAATCGCTAGGTTCTAGGTTCGAGTCCTAGTCGGGGAGCCTCAGCTCGCGGGTCTTGAACCCTCCGGTTGGATCGTTCAGCAAAGCAACGGGGTTTGCGTCTTTTCGGCGCAAACCCTTCCTGTGTTGGGTTTTCAAAGTTTCAGGTTCCTCAGCCGCAAGGCGTTGAGGATCACCGACACCGAGCTGAACGTCATCGCCGCGCTGGCGAGCATCGGGCTCAGGAAGAGCCCGAAGAAGGGGTAGAGGATACCCGCCGCGACCGGGACGCCGAGCAAGTTATACAGGAACGCGAAGGCGAGATTCTGGCGGATGTTCCGCATCGTCGCCCGGCTCAATTTGCGGGCGCGGTCGATCCCTTGGAGGTCGCCGCCGAGCAGGGTGATCCCGGCGCTGGCCATCGCCACGTCGGTCCCGGTCCCCATCGCGATCCCGACCTCGGCCTGCGCCAGGGCCGGGGCGTCGTTGATCCCGTCGCCCGCCATCGCGACGATTCGCCCTTCGGCCTGGAAGCGGCGGACCTCCTCGGCCTTCCCATCGGGCAAGACCTCGGCGCGAAAGTCCTTGATCCCGAGCTTCCGGGCCACGGCCTCGGCGGTGATCCGGTTGTCGCCGGTCAGCATCACGATCCGAAGCCCTTCGAGTCCGAGCCGCTTGACCGCCCCGGTCGCCGACGCCTTGATCGGGTCGGCGATCCCCAGGAGCCCGCCCGGCTCGCCGTCGACCGACACGAACACCACGGTCTGGCCATCGAGGCGGAGGGCCTTGGCCCGGTCGGCCAGGGCTTGCGGCATCCCGTTCGGTGCGACAAATCCCTCGTTGCCGATCGCCAAGGGTCGCCCTTCGACCCGCCCCTCGACGCCTCGGCCGGTGACCGACCGGAACCCTTCGGCCTCGGAGGGCGTCAAGCCTCGGGCCTTAGCCCCCTCAATGATCGCCGAGGCCAGGGGGTGCTCGCTCCCTTGTTCGAGTCCGGCCGAGAGCCTCAGCAGGGTCGACTCGTCGATCTTCGAACCGTCGAGGGGGATGACCGAAACCAGGCGGGGTTTGCCCTCGGTCAGCGTCCCGGTCTTGTCGACGACCAGGGTGTCGACCCGCCCGAGGGTTTCCAGGGCCTCGGCGTCCTTGATCAGGATGCCCGCCCGCGCCCCCCGACCGGTGGCGACCATGATCGACATCGGCGTGGCCAGGCCCAAGGCACACGGGCAGGCGATGATCAGGACCGCCACCGCGTTGACCAGGGCATGGGCCAGCCGGGGTTCCGGCCCGAAGATCGCCCAGAGGGCGAACGTCAACACCGAGACCCCCACCACCGCCGGGACGAAATACCCGGAAACCACGTCGGCCAGCCTTTGGATTGGCGCCCGGGTCCGCTGGGCATCGGCGACCATCTGGACGATCTGGGCGAGCATGGTTTCCGAACCGACCCGGTCGGCTTCGAAGACGAATCCGCCCGTCCCGTTGACCGTGCCGCCGATCACCCGATCGCCGACCCGCTTCTCGACCGCGATCGGCTCGCCGGAGATCATCGACTCGTCGACCGAGCTTGCCCCTGCGACGACCCGGCCGTCGACGGGGACCTTCTCGCCCGGCCGGACCCGAACCCGGTCGCCGACCAGGACTTGGTCGATGGGGACGTCGCCCTCGGAGCCATCACGCCCGATTCGACGGGCCGTCTTGGGGGCCAGCCCGAGCAACCCCTTGATGGCGTCGCCGGTCTGGCTCCGCGCCCGGAGTTCGAGGACCTGGCCGAGCAAGACCAGGGTGGTGATGACGGCGGCGGGTTCGAAGTAGACCGCGACCTCGCCCCCATGCCCCCGAAATGAAGCCGGGAAGATGCCCGGAAGCAGGGTGGCGACCACGCTCTCGCCGAAGCTCGCCCCGGTCCCGAGCGCGATCAGGGTGAACATGTTCGGGCTTCGATTGACGATCGACGCCACCCCTCGGGCGAAGAACGGCCAGCCCCCCCAGAGGACGACCGGCGACGCCAGGGCCAGCTCGAACCAGGGGAACGCCCGGGCGGGGAGGATTCGTGCCAGGGGTTGGCCGGGGATCATCTCGGCCATCGCGACCAGGAACAATGGCGAGGTCAAGGCGAGGCAAACCCAGAACCGCCGGAGCATGTCGACAAGTTCGGGGTTGGGGCCTTCTTCGAGCGAGACGGTCCGAGGCTCCAGCGCCATCCCGCACTTGGGGCAGGCGCTCGGATGGTCGCCGACGACCTCGGGGTGCATCGGGCAGGTGTAAATCGGACCGGCGGGTCGACCGCCCGGAGAGCGCGGACCCGGCGAGCCGATCGTGACCACGTCGACCTTGGGGCCAAGATGGCGCGGCGGGTCGGCCCGGAACTTCCCCAGGCAATGCGCGCAGCAGAAGTGATAATCTTGCCCCCCATGCGACAGTGAGTGAGTCGACCGGGTCGGGTCGACGTCCATCCCGCAGACGGGATCTTTGACCGTTGACGAGGCCCTGGCTTCGAGGGCTGGACCCGGATCGGGCGCGGTCGGGGTTTCTTTGTCGGACATGGCACCGGATCTCCTGGAAACAACCCACCTGGGGCCGATCGGCCGGCCAGCCTCGCGTGGAAGTGGCCCTCCCCCATTATGGTAGGATGGGGAAACCCGGCGCCGGCACGGTCCGCCGCCCGCCGTCCTCGACCCGGCCGGGATGAGATTCCTCGTGCGGGGCTCAATACGCAACGAAGGTCCCACCCGGTCGAGCCAAGGGGCGGGCGGCGGACCGTGCCGGGTACGGTATCGACCCCCTCGCCCTTGAGCCTTCGGGCGGGAGGTCGAGGTTGTCGAGGGCGCCCGCTCAGTGCGAGTGGCCGCCCATCGCCTTGACCATCTCTCGGCACGACTTCTCGCAGTCGCGGCAGGCTGCGGCGCAGTCCTTCATCGGCTTCATGTCGAACTTGTCGCACTCCGCCGCGCAGGTCTTGCAGACCTCGGCGCAGGCCGCGCACGAGTGGACCATCATCGGGCTCCGCTTGGCGATCATCGAGGCCGACAACCCGCAGAACTCGGCGCAATCGGAGACCAGGCCCAGGGCCTTGGCGTGCTCTTTCTTCCCCTCGGCCAGCAACATCAGGCAGTGGTGGAAGGTTCCTTCGCACTCCTTGGCGCAGTCCATGCACTCCTTGAGGCAGTCCTCATGGGCCTTGTTCTGGAAAGCGGCGTGGGCCTCGGCCCCGTCCAAGGCGACAAGCCCGGCGGCGGTCGCCCCCAGGACTCCCAGCAATTCTCGACGTTGCATGATGCTCTCCTCTTAGGTGGTCCGACTCTTGGCCTCGCGGGTAATCATCGTCCCGAACGGGACCATATTGGCGTCCCCGTTCCGTCCCTCGACCGGCCCGCAAGGCTTGGACCCGGCCGAAGGCGTGTTTCGTCGGCTACCTGTTCGACTGCGGATCGGGCCGGTCGAGCCTCGCGGCGAACAATCCGCCCCCCTTCGCCTCCCAGGCCGCGACCACCGGCCCCACCCCGAGCGGCCCGGCGGCGATGGCGGGATCAACCGCGCCTTCGGCCAGGGTCAAGGGGGTCTCCTGGCCGGGGACTTTCGCCAGCAAGCGACCGGGGCGGGACACGAGCCAGACGGCGGTAGGACCTTTGGGGCCGACCGCCGCCCAGCCCTGGACGCCTCGTCCGAGCCGATGTTCGGGCTGGCCGGGGCGCGCCTCGAAGACGGCCCCTTCTCTCATCCAGACCGACTCGACCAGCCCACCCGGCCCGATCGCAAGGGCGCCCCCGTCCATCGGGCAGGCGCTCAGTCGCCAGGTCCCCTGCCCCAGCTTCTCGGCGGGTTTGAAGGTCTCGCCACCGTCGAGCGACCGGGCCAGGTAGAGGTCGCGGGAGCCTTGGATGTTGTTCCGCCACATCACGCCAAGGCTGCCGTCAGGGCCATAGGCCACCGACGGGTGGCAGCACTCGCAGACGCTCTTTTCCGGCGACCGGTAGACCAGGTGGTCGGATTCCCAGGTGGCTCCCGCGTCTCGGGAGCGGGCACCGAAGATCTCGGTCCGCCCGTTGCGGAGGTCGAGCCAGGCGCAAAAGACCGACCCGTCGGGGCCGCCTGCCATCGCGTGCAAGCCTTCCCGGCTCGAGGATTCCACGGTGTTGACCCGAGTCGAGCCGGTCCAGGTCGCGCCCCCGTCGGACGATCGCCAGGAAAGGAGGTCGCCATCGCGCCCTTTCCCTTCGCGGCCGCCGATGGCCGAGACGACGACGGAATCCCCCGCGACGGCGATCCTCGGGCCTCGCCTCATCCCGAGCGACAGGGCTCCGACCGCGCCGACGGTCGAAGCGGCGAACGTCCGCCCCTCGTCTTCGGATCGGGCGCATCGGACGGTGTTGCCGACCCCGAAGGCGACGTAGATTCGCCCTTTGGAGTCGACCGCGACCTGGGGTTGTCGGGCCTCGCGGTCGGGGCCTTCAAGCGGGACGACTCGGCTCGGCGGGTTGGGGGGCGTCTGGCCCAGCGTAGGTCGTCCTGAAACCAGGAGCGCCAACCCGCCAGCCCCCAAGCAAAACAAGGCGGTGTTTGATCTCATCGAACCTCTCCCGTGACGAGTGAAACCGCCGGATCTTCCGGCGCGGGTCGTTCTGGAGCATGAAGCGAGCCGTTGCGGCCGACGAGCGGACCTCGGCGGTGGACCTTCGCCCAGCGCCGCTTCTGGATCGCGAAGAAGAGAACCGGCAAGAAGACGTCGATCACCTCGTCGGCGATCAGGAGTCCGCCCAGTACGGGCGCGGCCATCGGGCGGATCACCTCGGCTCCGACTCCGGTGGCCCAGAGCATCGGCGCGATCGAGATGATCGCCGCCCCTTCGGTCAGGAGCTTCGGCCTGAGGCGATGGATCGCCCCTTCGAGGATTGCCTGCCGCAACTCGGGGACCGACTGGATTCCTTCCAGGCCGCCCCGCTCCTCGATCGCCTCTCGGAGGTAGACCAGCATCACCACGCCGGTCTCCACCGCCATCCCGAAGCAGGCGATATAGCCCACCTGCACCGCCACGCTGAACTTGAAGCCGAACAACCACTGGAAGATCGCCCCACCGGCCAGGGCGCCCAGGACGCTGGTCATCATCAACAGGGCATCGGTCCAGCTTTTATGAGTCAGGTAGAGCAACACCGTGATCAATGCCAGGACGGCGGGGAAGACGAGCCTGAGCGTCTTGTTGGCCCGGACCTGATGCTCGAAGGTGCCGGTCCATTCGAGGTACATCCCCGGCGCCAGCTTGATCGTGCCTTGGGCCACCCGTTCCTGGACGACCCTTTGGGCCTCCTCGACGAATCCGACGAGGTCGCGGTCTTCGCGGACCCGAAGCTGGACGTAAGCTCGGAGCAGGCCGTTTTCGCTCTTGATCACCGAAGGGCCTTCGACGACCCGGACGTCGGCCACCGACGACAGGGGGATTTGTATCGGTCGGGCCTGGGCGGGGGTGGCGGACGGTTCGGGGGCGTCCATCCCGCCACTCGCCCCGCTGCCTCGACCTGGGTCGGCCCCCATCCCTCGACCGGCGACGAGGATATTTTTGAGCGACTCGACGTCGTCGCGGTAGTCCCGGGCGTAGCGGACCCGGACGGGGTAGCGTTCCCGGCCTTCGACAGTCATGGTCAGGGGGCGGCCCCCCATCGCGACCTCGACGACGTCCTGGACGTCGCCGACGTTGATCCCGTACCGGGCGGCTTTTTTGCGGTCGGGCTTGATCTCGACGTAGCCTTTGCCGGTGATCTGGTCGGGGAAGACATCGGCGGCTCCTCGGACATTGCGGAGGACCCCGGCGACCTCCTGCGACACGCGCTGAATGTCGCCGAGGTTCGAGCCGAACACCTTGACGGCGACGGGCAAGCGGACGCCGGTCGAAAGCATCTCGATCCGGTTGGCGATCGGCTGGGTGAAGCTGTTGCCCCAGCCGGGCATCTGCAAGGCGGTGCTCATCTCCTCGATGATGTCGCCTTTGGTCTTCTTCCAGAGCAAAAGCCGGTCGGCGAACGGCTTTTCGAGCGAGCTTCGAAGGCTCGGCAACTCTTCCGGGGTCGGCGGGCGAGCGACGAGCTTGCGGTCCTGACCGAGCTTCATCAAGGTATCCAGGGCGGTCCACGTCGTCACCCCAACGGCGCGGTCGAAGACCTCCCAGTTGAGCGCCTTGACCCGCCCTTTGAGCCGGTGCTCGTGCGACGAGGCCAGTTGGTCGGTGATCCGGGTGAGGAGCGTCGGCTTGGCGAAGCCGAGGAGGTCGCCGACCGCCTCGGTCGCCTGCTCGATCGGTGGAGACGGGGGCGCGAGCAGTTCGGGGCCGTCGCGAAACACCTTCACTTCGACCAGGCTTCGGGCCACTTCGCGGACGAGGTCCCCCACGTCGTCGGCGAGGACGTTGACGCCGAAGCGGTCGGCGTAGGGCTTCGCCAACCGATCAAGCAGGGCGGTGCGCTCGGCCAGGCTTGGCTGGCGGAGGATCGAGCCCGGCGCGACCCGACTCACCAGAGCATCGATCGCCTCGCCGACCAAGGCGCGGCCAAGTTCGGGCCGAGACTCGACCAGGCGGCGCGCGGCGAGGTCTCGGAGCGTCTCGTCAACCTTGCTCGCGACATCCATCGCCGCCTCGTTGACCAGACCGTCCCGATCATCGCCCTGGGCGGAAGGCCGGAGCAACCCTCGGGAGATCAGGGCATCAAGCGCGGCCCTGGTCTGGGCCACGGTTTCGGCGAACTCCAGCTTCCGCTTCGGCCAGACCTCGTGGTCGCGGAGGTTGATGACGGTCTCCACCATGTCGAGCGGCGAGGGGTCGGTCGGCGTTTCGGCGCGGCCCGCCTTGCCGACGACCTGCCAGACCTCGGGGAATCCCCTCAAAACCTCGTCGCGAACCCGAAGATCCCGAGTCGCCTCGGCGATCGAGGCGCGGGGGACGGTGGTCGGCATGTCCATCAAGCTCTGCTCGTCGAGGTCGGGCATGAACTCTCGCCCGAGCTTGGTGCTGGCGACGTACCCCAGGCCCAAGATCACGACGAACAGCCAGATCACCAACGTCGTCCGGTCCATCAGCCAGCTCAGCATCGGCTTGAACACGCCGATCATGGTCCGGACCAGCCAGTTCTCTTCCTCCGACTTGATCCGCCCCCTCAGAAAGATCGGGATCAACGCGGGAACCAGCGTGATCGACAGCAAGGCCACCCCGAGCAGGGCGAACGTCTTGGTATACGCCAACGGGTGGAACAGCTTCCCCTCGCGGCCGGTCAGGGCGAACACGGGCAAGAATGAGAGGATGGTGATGAGGACCGAGAAGAAGATCGGTCGACCGACCGTCCGGCAAGCCTTGATGACGATCTCGGTGGTGTCTCCGCTGATCCGCTCGCGGCCGAAGTGGCGGGTCAGGTGGTGCGCCGCGTTTTCTCCCATGACGACGGCTTGATCGATCAGGATTCCAACGCTGATCGAGATCCCCGCCAGGCTCATGATGTTCGACGACATCCCGAAGATCCGCATCATCAAGAACGAGAACAGGATCGCCATCGGCAAGGTGATCGCCACCACGAAGGCATTGCCCAGATGCCCCATCACTAGCAAGATGGCCAAGGTGCAGACGATCAACTCTTCCTTGACGGTCCCGCTGACGGTCTCTAGCGCTTTGTGAATCAACGGCGTCCGGTCGTAGAATGGGACGATCCGGACTCCGGGAGGCAGCCCGGCTTGCAAGGTCGTGATCTTCTCCTTAACCCGGCGGGTGACCTCCAAGGGGTTCTCGCCGTAGCGCATCAGGACCACGCCGCCGACGGCTTCTTTGCCGTCCTTTTCGAGGACGCTCCGCCGGAAGGCAGGCCCTAACTGGACCGCGCCGAGCATCCCGACGTCGATCGGCGTGCCGTTGTTTCGCTGGGCGACGACGGTGCTCCGGATGTCGTCGAGGTTCTCGATCCAGCCGACGGATCGGATCAGATATTCGGCGTTCCCCTGGTGGATCACCCGACCGCCGACCGACGAATTCGACCGCGCGACCGCCGAGTAAACCTCGCCGAGGCTGATCCCGTAAGCCCGGAGCTTGTTGGGGTCGAGGTCGATCTGGTACTCGCGGGGGGCGCCGCCGACGCTGGACACCTCGGCCACGCCGGGGACGCTGTTGAGCTGGTAGCGGACGTACCAATCCTGGAGCGACCGGAGTTCGCTCAGGTCCTTCCCTTCGCCTTCGACGGTGTACCAGAAGATCTGGCCGACCGCCGTGGCGTCGGGGGCGAGGTAGGGGGTCACGCCTTGGGGCAAGAACGTCGTGGCGATCGAGAGCTTTTCGAGGACCCGCTGGCGGGCGAAGTAGTAGTCGGTGGCGTCGTCGAAGATGATCGTGATCATCGAGAAGTTGAACTCGCTCGACGACCGGACCACTTTGACCCCGGCCAACCCTTGCAAGTTGACCGACATCGGGTAGGTGATCTGGTCCTCGACCTCCTGGGGGCTCCGTCCCATCCAGTCGGTGAAGACGATGACCTGGTTTTCCGACAGGTCGGGGATCGCATCCACCGGCATCGTCATCAAGGCCCGGAAACCCGCGACGGCGAGCACCAGCGACGCCAGGATGACGAGGTAGCGGTTGCGAATCGACCACTCGATGATCGACTCGATCATGACCTTCGCTCCGTCTGGGTCAATGCCGGTGGGGGGCATCGGGCGCGACCAGGGCCGAACGCTCGGGCAAGGGTACCGAGATGGGCGGCGCGGCGCTCTTCGCCAAACCGGGGTTGATCCGGCTCTCGGCGTCGATCAGGAAGGTTCCGGCCGCCGCCACCTTTTCCCCGACGCTCAGACCGTCGAGGACAGGGAAGCGGTTCCCGACCCGAGGGCCCAACACGACGACCCGCCCCTCGAAGACGCCCGGCTCGGCCTCGACGTAGACGACCTTGCGGTCGCCGGTGTCGATCACCGACGACTCGGGGACGCTCAGCACCTCGTCCTTCGGCGAAGGGGCGAGCCGGGCCAGATACCTGGCGGGCTGGGCGATCAGCTTCGGGGGGCAGGCTCCGCAGCAGGTCCAAACCTTCCGGCCTTCGACCTCGGTGGAAATTGGGTCGCCCATCGCGCCGAGCTTGAGGGTCGTCACCGGGCAAATCTTTTGCTCGTCCACCGTCAAGCTGGCAAGTTGCCCCCTCGGCCCTTCGAGGGGGTTCGCCGCGAACCTTGACCGGAAGGCGGGCGTTTCGGCCATCGGAGTTTTCAGAGTCACCGAGGCGAACATCCCTGGGCGAAGGCGGTTGTCGTGGTTGCTCAGGTCGAACCGGACCTCGACGGTCCGGGTATTTGGATCAAGGGTCGGCTGGATAAAGGCGAGGACTCCGGGGAACGTCTCGCTGGGGAACGCCTCGACGGTCGCCTCGGCGGCTTGCCCCTCGCGGACCAGGCCCATCTGGTGCTCGAACACCTGGGCCTGGACCCAGACGTGGGTGAGGTCGGCCACCTCGAACATCGAGAACCCCTCGCCGACCTCTTGCCCCGCGACGACGTTCTTGCGGACCACCGTCCCGTTGATCGGCGAAAGGATCGCGACCTTGAAGTCCGCCTTCCCCTCAAGCAGGATCGCGTCGATCTGCCCCTGGGTAATCCCCCAACGCTTGAGCTTCTCCGAGGACAGCCGGACCATGTCGATCCGATCGCCCAGCAGCGCCCGGGCCGCGACGCTTTGCGAGGGCGATTGTGACGGCGAGGGGGTCGAAGTTCGCTCGGAGCGTCGAGCCAAAAGCAGCTCCTGGACGGCCTGGGCCAGCTCCGAGTTGTAAATTTCGGCCAGGGGCTCACCCGCCTTGACCACCTTGCCGGTGTAGTCGGCGTAGAGGGTCTCGACCCTCGACCGGCCAGGGACCTTGGAGGCGATGTTGGCGAGTCGTCGCTCGTCGAATGCCACGTTGCCGACGGTCGTCAACGTCTGTGCGAGCGGAGCATAGCCGACGTCGAGCGTCCGGATGCCCGCCTGAATGATTCGGGCCGGGTCGAGCGTGACCCTGGCTGTCACTCCTTCGGGCATCGTGGCCTTTTCCCCTTGCTTTCGCCTGGCCAGCGGCATCCCGCAGATCGGGCACGAGCCGGGGTCGGCCTGGACGATGTTCGGGTGCATCGGGCAGTAATACTCGACCCCCGAGGCATGGGCCACAAGCTCGGCCTTGGGTCGCATCCACTTGTCGTAGCGGTTGGCGATCGTATCCCAATACGCGAACCCTAGGCCGGTGATCGCCATCAAGGCGACGAACCGGAGCCGGAGTTCGACAACCTTGGTGACCAGTCGGAGCTTTTGCCACCGCGTCAGGCTCGGGCCGTCGACGGGAGCAGACTCATAAGGCGCGACCAGATCGGTCACCTTGGGCTGGCCATTGGAAGACATGCGACGACTCCCCTCCGACGTCCGAGGCTTGGATCGACCAGCCTGTCCGTCGAGAATCCGCGGATTGAAACGAGAACGAGGATGGCGCGGGGGTCGGGCGTGAGATCGGGGTCGCATGGTCACCCCGAGCCATGAGCGGGGTGCGAACGCCGATCGAGACGCGAGACGAGACGTCTCGGCGCGAAGGGGTTCAGATCCGCAAGCGAGATGTGACGAGGAGGAGGGAGAAATCAGGCGGGCTGTGGTCCGGCAAAGCCAGGAAAGTCGTCGAGTTGTCGGTGGGAGAAGTGGAAGGCTCGGCGAAAGCGACCTCGGCGGCGAGGTCGGGTCGACGTTCGAAGGGTCGAGACTCCGACTTCGAGGCGGGCTCGGTCGGAGTGTTCGATCGGCATTCGCAAGAATCGCTGGCCCGGCTCAAGGAAGCCTGAGTCGTCGGGGCGACCAAAATCCCAACCGTCGAGGCCTCCGACCCATCAGCGCCGATCGCACAGCAGCAACAAGAATGATCCGGGGACGGCGAAGCGACGCAGCAAGACCGGGCGGCGACCGGACCTTTCTGAGTCCGAGCCGACGCTTCGCCAACCATCGACAGCATGCCCACGACCGCCACGAGGGCGACCAGGGGGAACCGAAGATGGGTTCGAAGCATAGTCATGTGCGAAGGAACTCAAAAGGCAACGACGACAAGAATCACTTCTGCCATTCTAGGATAATCGCTGATCCGGTCAAGCCCGACTCTCGATCGGTCGGCGACCCAGGTCTATTTTGGGTGTCGCTCTTGATTGTGGAGCTTGTTGGTGAGGAAGGTGAAGGGTGCCACGTGGTTGGTACCCCAACCCGTGAGGTTCGATCGGGACCCGAGGGCACGGGCTGGGGTACCAACCACGTGGCACCCGAAAGCCCATAGGGAAAAACTCCACAATCGAGAGCTATGCCCGTCTATTTCGACCGAAGTTAGGCTCAATATTGGTCGGCGCTGACGACTTCGCCGCCCGCCCTCGACCCGAGGTTCGCGTAAATCGTCAGGTTGATCGTGAGCTTGATGAACTTCACCGAGCCGTCGGCGAACAGGTAGTTCGACCCCTGGCTGTGGTAGCTCATCGAGTCGCGGTCGTCGAACAGTGGGCTGCTGATCAAGGCGAAGGACTGAAACAGCGTCGTGTGGGCGTGGTCGTCGACGGGGTCCTCTTTGATCGCTCCCGACCACACGGTTTCCAGGTCGTAGTGGCCGGCCGAACCGATGGCAGTTAGATAAACGGCGTTGGTCCGCTCGCCAGCGGCGAAGGTCTGCGAAAGCCCGTCGGTGATGTCGGCGAACCGGGTCTGGCTGTTCCGGCTCATCACACCTTCTCGGTTTTCGGGGGTGATATCCATGTCTTGGGGGCCGAAACTCCCGACGTAGCTCGATCGGGCGTAGTTAAACCCCTCGCGCGACATGAAGTCCTTGTTGGTGTAATCCGTCGGGCAGATGTAAGTCGCGAGCTTCTGGACGCAGACCGTCGTGTTCGGCGCCGACCACGCGGGCAGGCTGAAGTTGGCCGCGTTGAAGAGGGCCGACTGTTCCAGGTTCGGCAAGATCATGGTCGCCCAGCCGAACCCGCCGGTCGGGTAGCCTTTAACGTAGATGTAACCCGGGGGCAAAGTCCCCCTGGAATCGTGATAATTGTGGAGAGCGATCCCGATCTGCTTCATGTTGTTCAGGCAACCCGCCCTCCGAGCCGCCTCTCGCGCCGCCTGGACGGCGGGCAAAAGCAACGCGATCAAAACGGCGATGATGGCGATGACGACTAACAACTCGATGAGAGTGAATCCTCGATGATGCCGCGTTCGCAAGGGAATCTCTCCCGAATGGATGTGGGCGGTTTGTATTACGCGATGAATAAAAGTAATAACAAGGAGTAGACTTTATAGACCGGGCTTTGGCGCTTCGACAATGGAGACTATTTGTCCACCGATGTCGAAATTCATCATTGTCGGGAAGCTTCGGGCCGGGGAGTTGACCGCGTCAATCACCGCCCAGGTTTCGCCAACGAGTTTCAACATCCCGGGCCGAGTGGTCGATGTAACGGTTGGTCTCATTGATTCGGCTTTGCCGGTTGCGCTGAGGGTGCGCAAAGCGGTGGAATGATCTGGAGGCCGGCAATGGTTCATCGATGGGTCAGGGCTACGTTGGCGTTCTGGCTATTGATTGGCGTCGGGTGCGCTCGACTTGACCATCGCGACGGCGCGAGCAAGGTCGATGGGCGTGTGACGGTCGCCGCTTACAGACCCCTGGCCAACGCTCAGCCCGGCGGCCTTCTGGCGACTCCCGAGATGGTCGCGATCCCGCCGGAGCTTTCCGGCCCGCAGCCGATGGACGCCTACATCCGGCGGGCCTTGCTCGAAAACCGGACGGTGCAGGCGGCGTTCCACAACGTCGAGTCGCTCAAGCTCCGCATCCCCCAGGTCACGGCACTTGATGATCCGGTGGCGTCAAACACGATCTTCCCGATCCCGAGCGTCGGTCCCCAATATTCGTTGATGGGTTACAACCCGTACAACCTCACGCTGGCCCAGCAGTTCCCCTGGTGCGGGACCTTGAGAGTCCGGGGGCAGGTCGCCGCCCGAGACGTGGATGTCGCCCTCGCCGAGATGGCCGCAGCGCAGCTTGACGCCGTGATGGCCGTGAAGCGGGCCTATTTCGACCTTTATGCGAATCAGAAGACCGAGCTAATCCTGGCCGAGAACCGGAAGATCCTCGAAACCTTCCGCGAGAAGGCGGGTCAGAGGCTCGGCGCGGGGGGGTCGCAGGGCGACCTGCTTCGGGCGGGCGTCCTGATCAGCGAGCTTGATCGCGAGTTGGCCAACACGCAGGCGGGGGTCGCCACCGCTCGGGCCGCACTGGCCCGACAGATCCACGTCAGCCCCGAGGCCGACCTCCGGGCGCTCGCCGACTCCCCCCCGGCGCACGTCCCCGACCAGATCGAGCGGCTCTACCAGCTTGCCATCGCCGCCCGCCCCGAACTCAAGGGGCGGTTGTCCGCCATCGCCCGCGACGAGGAGGCCGTCGAACTGGCCCGCAAGCGGTCGTACCCCAACATCACACTCGGCCTGACTTACATGGACATGGAGAAGACCAACGCCGTGACCCCCAGGACGGCGAGCGGAAACCCCAACGTCGGCCTGTTCGTCGGCTTCAACCTCCCGATTAATCGGGCCAAATACCGCGCCGGGGTCGGCGAGGCCCAGGAGCGGACCTTGGCCGACGCGAAGCTCTACGAAGCCCAGCGCGACGAGACGTACAGCGAGATCTACGACCTCATGACCCAGGCCAAGGTTCAGCAAAACGTCTTGACCCTGCTCCGCGACAGTATTTTGCCTCGCGCCGAGCAAACCCTGGAACTCGCCGGGAAGGACTTCGCGCTCAGCAACGTCGACCTCCCGACGGTCCTCTCCGCCCAGCGCGAAGCGCTCCAGGTTCAGGTCCAGATCGCCCAGATCGAAGGGGAACTCGGCAAGGCCCTGGCCTCGCTGGAGCGTGCCGTCGGCTGCCAGTTCAACGACCACCCGCCCACTTCGGCACCGGTTCCGGCACCAATCCCACCTCCTTCGACGGAATCCAGCCCATTTCAGGCGACGACGCCCGAAACCCCAGCGACGAAAGCTTGAAGCCGATGGGTCCAAGGTCGAGGCTACATCGACGACCCCGAACCACCGCCGCCCGGTGCCCCGAGGCTCGGCGGCTGTCGGAACGGGTAGCCGATGCTCGGAGGCATCACGCCCGAACCGCCCAGGCCCGTCCCCGCTCCTAGTCGAAACGAGCCGCCCCCCTGGCCCATCCCTCGAAGCCCCGACGAACCCGACATCGAAGACCGCGACCGGCCTCCTTGCCCCATCCCGTCCGACCCCGACATCGGCGACAAGCTCAACGAAGGCCGCGCCCCGCTCATCGCCGCCGAAGATCGAGGCCGAAACGAGAGCGAAGAACCGCCCCCCGATCGGCCTGGCATGAACCCCTCGGTCCGCCCCCCGTAAGGGATCAACACCGAGCTACCACCTCCCATCCCCAAACTCGAAGAGGCCCCATAGCCCCCGAGCGAACCTCCTTGACCAGCGAACTGGGCCTGGGCCAACCTCGGCCCGAACCCAACCAGGGTGAAGGCTGCCAACCATCCCGCCCGAAGAAAACCCCACCGTCCGGTCATGATCCACTCCCTTCCCGAAATCCTCCGTCACTCTCGGGGCGAATGATACCCCTCGATCGATTTCCCGGGAGCTTGCCGTTGACGACAAATCCAGGGTCCGGTATATTCCAAACACGCGATTGGCGGCACCCAGAAACCGCCTTCGACCCAAAACGGGGGATTAGCTCAGCTGGGAGAGCGCTTGCATGGCATGCAAGAGGTCAGGGGTTCAAATCCCCTATCCTCCACTAACCTCAATTAAGAAGAGGTAAGCGTTCACGAGTCGCCTTGACGGTTAGGGGGAGGTCAGGGCATCTTTGGGGCCGACCCATCCGGAAGCCTCACCGCAAGTGCCGTTGGACGGCATCCGAGCTGGGGCTCAGGCCATTCCA